>MDTB01069937.1_pt1 | contig 27089 bp, 21 predicted proteins | sample 811161 | NCBI WGS metagenome assembly MDTB01 (sample SAMN05326650, study PRJNA326480) | marine metagenome | isolation source: seawater | place: Mediterranean Sea | collected 2009 | reverse complement strand
TAAAATCTGCTTTTTGTGTTTCAACTTGTTGTATGTGAGCCATTAATTTTGGCCAAAGTGCAACTGCTTCATCTAATTCCGGTTCTTGCCCAGAGGTATAACCGCCCATTAAAATTAAATCACGATTCTCCATATACAACGAGACAAGTCGACGAAATTTCTGGGCACTTTTTTGCAAAGTTTCATCCGTAATTTCACTCATGACACGACTAATGGACATGGGTACGTCTATAGCTGGGTAAATGCCCATTTGTGTTTGTTTTCTAGATAATAATATGTGACCATCCAAAATAGCTCTCGCTGTGTCGACGACCGGGTCATTTGAGTCGTCCCCATCTGCTAGTACTGTGTAAATGGCTGTAATGGTTCCTTGATTTTTAATACCACTTCCAGTTCTTTCAATTAAACGTGGAATCATAGATACAACAGACGGTGGATAGCCTTTTGACGTAGGCTGCTCGCCAAGTGCAAGGCCAATTTCACGGCGCGCATGTGCAACTCTAGTGAGAGAATCCATTATAAGAAGAACATTTTTACCTTGATCTCGAAAAAATTCAGCGATAGCAGTCGCCCTTTCCGCACCTCTTATTCGCAATAGAGGAGAGCGGTCTGCTGGCACAGCAACAACTGCTGTGCGTTTTTTAGCATCACCCGAAAGAATAGTTTTAACAAAACTTCCAACCTCTCTTCCACGTTCACCGATCATACCAACAACAACAATGTCGGCTTCGGTATATCTGCTCATCATTCCAAGCAAAACTGATTTTCCTACTCCGGAGCCAGCAATGATGCCAATACGCTGACCCTTTCCAACGGTAAGGAGACTATTTATTGCCCGAACGCCGACATCTAACGGTGTGTCTACGGGATTTTTAGCAAGAGGGTTCAATTCTTTGCCGAGAAGCGGCCATTTGCTATGGAGTTTGGGAAGGGGCATTTCATCCAGCGGTTCTCCAAGAGCATCAGTAACCCGGCCAAGTAATCCGGCTCCAACAGGTATCATATAGCCATCATCAATGATACGAACTTTTGCACCAACGCTGATCCGCGCGCCAAACTCATGTAGGCTCAAAAGATTATGCCCTTTATGAAACCCAATTATTTCGGCTGTTGCTGGAGTACCCGTTTCTGTGTCAATCTGACATAACGAACCTATTGTTGCCGGAAAGCCGTCACATTCTGCCATCTGCCCATCATATCTGTTCACTCTACCTGAAATAGATATAGTTTTATCCAAAGATACAGAGCTAATACCTTGTTTAATTCGATCTTTAACTGATATCATGTTATCTCATCTGACGGTTCAATATCGGTGGTTTCATCTTCAATATTTTGTTTTGCATCTGCAATTTCTTGGTTTGGTTTTCTGTAAACTTCTTGTTGGTCTGGTGTATTCTCAATGTTTTCATTTGACATATTATCCCCCAAAGTTTTCTTATCCCCAGTTTCAGGGGGAGCTAATGTATCAGGATAAAGGTCTGAGTTAGGCTGTTCTATATCTGTTTCCAAATTATCGTCTTTTGAATAAGTAAAGGTTCTATTTTCAAGAATATCCTCTATTTCTATCCCAGCTAGACTGATTGAAATATCACCGTGGTTCAGCGTCTCATCCTTAATAAATTTTACATTTGAAAGAGTTTTGGAGTTTTCTTTTGCAACTTCAATATGTTTTAGGTCGGCCATGTTCAATTTGATTATAGGACTATCCAAACTACTACCAAGGCGGCTCATTAGTTTTTCGATTCGAATGATAAAGTTCTCTGGCATTTCCAAAATTGCAATTCCAGCCCGCTCGCTCGCGAGAGATAAAATAGCTGCTCTAATATCTGCTTCCAATTCTTCTGTTTCCGCAGAGCTCATCCTAGTAAGTGTAGTTATTAACGTGTCAAATGTATTTTGTTTTTCAGAAAATTTCTGCTCTAGTGCCTCCTCGGTTTCATTTCTTCCAGCTTCTAGTCCAGCGCTAAACCCCTCATCATAACGCACGGATGCATTATCAACCGCCTTGGAGATTTCAGTGTCCGTTAAGGTGTGCTCATTTACGTCATTCTTGTCGCTTTGAGCAATTTCTGAGTTGGCATTTTCATCATCTTTGTTATTTTGTGATAGAGTTGAAGCTTTTAAAACATTACCTTCTTCAAAGGTCTCATCATAGTCTAGGTGTTTACCTGATGTGTCAGGCAGTTGAGAAACTTCTGTCCTAACAACGTCTTTATCTGACTGTAAAGGAGGTGCTAAATCAATTGACTCTATATCTTTTGTTTTAGAGACCGCATCATGTGAGTTTTGACTATCATCATTAGAGTTATCGCTGATAGTACCTTCACCTTGGGTATTTATATCGTCTTTTTGATTTATATTCTCTTTTGGGATTGAAGCTGTGTTTGATGAACTTTCTTTTTGTTTTTGATTCTTCTGAGATTCCATAGCGATTTCGACAAGTGACCTTGGCATAAAAGCCTGCTTTTTTAAAGTTGGGGCATTTTCAGACTTTTTATAACCCGACTCACTCACAAGTTTCATCAGTCTCGCGATTTCATTATCTTCAAGCGCATTTGGCATCTCAGCCTGTTCGTCAGCATAGGTCATTCGTTCAGTTGCCATTAGGGGTTTCCAATCAATATAATCAAGACAAGTCTTTTAAATTAGACATAGTCGTCTCCACCACGTCCAGCTAGAACTATAGAGCCTTCATCTGACATGCGTCTCGCAACGTTAATAATGCGTTTCTGAGCCTCTTGAACCTCGCTTAATCGAACGGGTCCAAGCGCTTCCATTTCATCAACAATATTTGCCGCTGCGCGAGATGACATACATGAAAATAATTTTTCTCTGAGAATGTCATCTGCGCCTTTTAGGGCTAGAATAAGGTCATCCGTTTCGACATTTCTAAGAAGCATTTGAAGAGACTTATCATCTGATTTCAGCAGATTTTCAAATACAAACATACTCTCCTGTATGGCAATAACAAGATGTTTGTCATCCTTGCCAAGAGATTTCATAATTTTGCTTTCTTGCTCTTGATTAGTGAAGTTCATAATTGCTGCAGCTGCTTTGATACCGCCCACCTGAGTAGCGCGAAGGGATGTGTTGGCTTTGAATTTCTTCTGCATTACATCTTCAAGTTCAAGTAGTGCATCTGGCCCAACAGTGTCAAGGTTTGCAATTCTAGCAATGACATCAGCTTGCATTTCTTCAGGTAGCAGATTAAGAACATCTGCGCCTAACCCTGAATCTAGATAAGAAATTATTAATGCAATAATTTGCGGATGTTCATCTAAGATTAGGTCAGCAATTGATGGGCCATCCATCCAGTCTAATATTTCAATAGGCCGCTGTGAGTTTGATGGTGAAATCCTGCTTAGAACAGATTGAGCTCGCTCTTCTCCAATGGCTTTATTCAGCACATTTTTAATATAGTTACCAGCACCAAGCCCGAGACTTGTCTGTTGTTTAATTATATGCAAAAACTCATCTAATACTTCGTTCACTGTGTCTTGGCCTAAACCTTGAACAGAATACATAGCAGCGCCCAATGCTTGAACTTCTTTTGGTCCAAGATTCTTGATGATTTCAGCTGCCTCTTCCTCCCCTAGTAGCATCATCAATATAGCTGATTTTTGGATACCGTTTAACGATTCATATACTGATTTATAAGCATCATCTGATTTATTTTGTGAATCGGCCATTTTTTTCTCTCACATTAATTTAGATAAAATCTATGATAAAACATTTTTCAATTTCACAATACTCTATTATGAAGTCTCTTTGTCAGCACTCATCATAGACTTAAATACATTGGCGACACGACCAGATTCTTCACCAACTATCATTCTTATGATAGCTACCTTATCATCGTAGGAATTTGCCGTATCTAACATCTCAGGCGAAATTGATGCTTTTTTAGGTTTTAATTTAGCTTTGATGTCTTCAAGACTCTCTCCTTCTTGAATTTCAACTTCTTCTAAATCGACATCGTCATCCAACCCAACCATAGCTTCTCCTGGCTTCCCAGATGCTGTTGGTATCATAATCCTGTTGATTAGTGGGCGGATAACTCCAAGAACAACGATGCCCATTATAAGGAAAGTCATAACTTGTTGAACTAAATTGATGAAAAAATCGATTTCGTACCAAGGTTTGGATATGCCCTCGATACTTGACACAAAAGCGGCACTATCCACAGTTAATTGGTCACCTCGTTCTTGATTAATGCCAATAGCATTTGTTACGAGCTGCTCAATGTTGGCAATTTGCTCCGGTGTTAAAGCGACGGCTTCTAAAAGACCAGTTTCTGGATTGACGTTTTCTTTTTCCCTGACTAATACTGATGCTTGAATCCGCTTTATCTTAGTTGATGGTCTGAGTGTTGTCTCTACCTTACGACTAACTTCATAATTACGCACTTCGTTTGAAGAGCGAGTTTTAAATTCTTCGGGGTCATTACCAGCATTTTGCTGGCTTGAAATTTGCGCTTGTGTTGGTGCCCTATTAGTAGTTGCACCAGGCACGCCCTTTGCAGTTTCTTGTGCAGTTAAATCAAGACTTTTTTGCTCGCTTCGTAGGGCATTTCCCTCTGGGTCAACGCTTTCTTCCGTAATTTCACTTTTTGTAAAGTCAATATCAAGATTGACCTGTGCAGTTACATTTCCTGCTCCAACAAGAGGGGAAACTAACGATATAATCCGGCTCCTGTAGATCGCTTCAACTTTAATGCGGTGTTCCAGCTGCGCATCGGAAAGTGCGCTAGCTGGGTCATCATTTGGATTGGAAAGTAATCCCCCATATTGGTCGACTACCGTTACATCAGACTTTGCAAGGCTAGGAACAGAAGACGAAACTAGATGAATTATAGCATTGACTTGCTGTTTGCTTAACGTTCTTCCTTCATTTAATTGGACAAAAACTGAGGCAGTTGGCGCCGTTGATGTCCTCGCAAAAACAGACTTTTCAGGAATGGCAAGATGAACGCGCGCTGCAATCACGCCTTGAATTTCTCCAACAGAACGCGCAAGCTCGATTTCTTGACTTTGTTTCAATCGAATATTTTCAACAGATCTACTGGAGCCAATTGGGATATCGGCAACGGCAGAATAGCCATCAGGGATTGAAGCCGGTAGTCCTTGTGCTGCGAGAGTCATTCTTGATTGATGATAATCATTGGTGGGCACTAATACATCCCCAGTTGAGGGGTCAATAGATACATCATAACCTGCATTTTTCAAAGCATCTACAACCCGCGCTTTTTCTGCTTCTGGCAGAGATGCATATAGTGGAGTCAAGCTTGGCTGTTGCAATGCTAAATATATTATGAGGCCTAAAATAGCGACAACCACAGCGATAATAGTTGGAAAAGATCTTTGGAAGCTTGGGTCAGATGTGAACCTGCGTACATTAGACAAAACGCCGCCGCCTCGTTCAACTAAAGCTGTTGAATTCATATTTTCCATTGTTGTAGATTCGGCCATTTTTTTTGTTTCCTAATTAAATTGGTTACGCAGTCGCTATGAATATCTCTGGAAAGGTTAAACTGGCATATTCAAAATATCTTTATATGCACTCAACATCTTATTTCGTACATTCAAAGTAAGCTGAAACCCAAGGGAGGATACTTGTTGGTCAACCATCACCTTACTAAGGTCCGTTTCCACGCCTAGGTCAAATGCCTTCATGCTATCAGCTGCTTGCTTTTGGGCATCTGCAACTTCGGTTAGTGCATTTTGCATTCGGTCTGTAAAATTTATATTTTGGCCAGATTGGCCAAGAGTCTCAGAGGCCTTTTCCGAAACCCTGTTATGAAGGCTATCAATTTTTACGATTGATGAGTTTATACTAGTCATATGGTACCCCTTATCCTGCAATTGCCTGTTTTTCTAGCATGTTTTGAATGTGCGCCTGACATCCACCGTCATGAAGAGCGTTATCAATTATGATATCTTCTGCACTGATAGTTTTGCCATCTGACAATACCAAGGCGCGTTGAATTACATTTTCTAGCTCTCGCACATTCCCAGGCCATTTATAGTTAACTAGTAAATTGCGTGCAGATCTCGATAAAAAAGGAATGGCCTGCTTATCTTCACAATGTCTGCTAATTAGAACTGTTGAAATAGGAATAATGTCTGATGGTCTCTCTGCTAAGCTCAATGTTGAAAGAGGAAAAACATTTAATCGGTAGTATAAGTCTTCTCTAAAATTACCGTTCCTGATCTCTTCAACCATACTTCTGTTGGTTGTTGCAATTACTCTGATATCAACCGGGATGGATTCCTGAGAACCGATAGGTGTTATTGATTTCTCTTGCAAAGCTCGTAATAATTTCGCTTGCAAAGAAATTGGCATCTCAGATATTTCATCAAGTAATAATGTCCCTCCATCCGCTGCTCTAAAGATTCCCTTATTTGTTGCAGATGCGCCGGTAAATGAGCCTTTTTCATGGCCAAATAATAGAGCTTCTAACATATTTTCTGGAATTGCTGCACAATTTACAGCAACAAATCCTGCTTCATTACGTTTTGAGTGGTTGTGAATTAATTTGGATAAAACTTCTTTCCCAGTTCCAGTGGGGCCATTAATAAATACAGTAACGTCAGTTCGGGCAACACGTTTTGCCAATTCAAATAATTTTAGGCTATTTTCGTCAGATGCAGCCACTGCACTTTGGTCAGATATAAGAGTTGTTAGCATTTGCAGCCCGTAGTCTTCTGAGATAACATCACCTGCCGCATTTGGTAAGCTGAAAATGAGCAACTTACCACCAAGTTCAGAGGTAATTTTGAACTCTGGTTGATTATTATTAACAGCACAAATCTGGCTAGCTTTCGCTGTTTTGGCATAGGAAATGACAGTATCCTTTCCCACCTTATCCATATACTCATGACTGATAACAAGAATTTTGCTTTTGGAAGAGGATATATTTTCTTGTTCCAGATTATCAGTGCAGGTAAACGGTATGTGACGAACCTGCAAAATGTCAGTTAGGCGGTTCACGGAAGCAAACATAGCTGTAATTAAGTGAACGTCGCTCATTTTCTTTTCCTCATTCAAAATAATTGGACAGATTAAATAAGGCAAAAACCTTGCCAAAAAATAAAAAACTACAAATAAAATTATTAACTAATTGAAAAATATATGGAAAATAACCATTGATTCTAACTTTATATATATTCAAAATTCTGACACTAGTATTGCTTTTATCAGTTAAATGTGAACAAAATAATGACGCTAACAATAAGTAAGGTATGGTATATGACACGAATTGATGACATCATTATTGGGAAGTCAGTTGCGATGAAAGAGGTAAAAAACCTTGTTCAAGCTGTTGCAGAAACCCCTACAACAGTTTTGGTGCAAGGTGAGACTGGCACGGGTAAAGAGGTGATATCAAGAGCTATCCACGAATTGTCAGGAAGAAAGGGCAAATTAATTTCCGTAAATTGCGCTGCTATCCCTTCTGAATTGCTTGAGTCAGAGCTATTTGGTCACGAGAAAGGCTCATTTACTGGCGCTGAGAAAACTAGGTTGGGACGATTTGAACAAAGCAATGGAGGTACATTATTTCTGGATGAAATAGGTGATATGCCTATTCCCCTTCAGTCTAAACTTTTAAGAGCTCTTGAACAGAGAGTTATTCAGCGTGTAGGTGGAAACGAAGAAATAGAAATTGATTTTCGCCTTGTTTGCGCTACGCATCAGAATATGCAAACAAAAATTGATGAGGGACTATTCAGGTCGGACTTATTTTATCGGATAAACGTATTTCCTATTCAGGTTCCTTCGCTATCAGAACGTGCAGTAGATATTCCACTCCTAGTAAAAGCTATATCAAGCCAGATACCAAATTTATCTATACCTCAATTTGATGAAACTGGCTTGGCAGAATTGTCTAGGTATCCATGGCCGGGAAATGTACGTGAATTGCGCAACGTTATAGAACGCGCAAGTGTTTTATTTCCAGAAAGCAAAATAAATAATAATAACGTCCGTCAAAATTTACTAAGATTAAAAGTTCCAAATCGTAACGAAGAACAGTCATTATTGTGGGATGCTACTGCCGATTTGCTGTCTGAAGAGGAGAATCAAGAGTTGCAAGGTGTAGAAAAGCCAATTCCGCTTCCCTCTCACTATAAAGATTGGTTTTCCTATTTTGATAACATTGATCTTAGACGGCATTTACGAGATGTAGAGGTAGTATTAATTGAAGCAGCTTTGGACAAAACAGATGGTATGGTAAGCAAGGCAGCATCAAGTTTAAAATTACGAAGAACTACTTTAATAGAAAAGATGAAAAAACTAATGATAGAAAAGCCGATACCCAAATCTGACTTAACAACAGATATTAAGAGCGATATTGAATAGTCTTTATTATTTTTCTGCATAACCACTTAAAAGCTTAAGCGTTTGTTTGGTGCTACTGTTTAAATGTTTCAAGTCTGACTCTAAAGATATTCGTAAATCCTGATAATTTTTCAACGCTAATTCCCATTGCTTTGTTCGTTTAAAACTCAGCTCGGCAGAAGAAACATTCGTAATCTTTTCAACAAGTAACTGCTGTTTCAGAGCAATATTCTGCGCTTTCGAGTAATTGTTTTGTTTTAGTGCCCTTATAAGTTGTTTAGACAAATCCTTAAATTGAGAGAGTAATTGACCTACTCTCATTATAAGATAGACCTAATTTCAACCCATGCTTCTCTTATTTCCTCTAACGAAGAAAGAGCGACGCTAATGCCAGACGCTTCACCACTTTTGTGGTCTATCAAAATCTGCTCTCTCGCGTATTCGTATAGCCGGAAAAGATTTTCGGCAATCTCACCGCCCTGCTCAAAATCTAAACTTGATTGTAAAGCATATATGATAGTGAGCGAGCGGCTCATTTTTTCCGCTCTCAATTCTAAGTCAGATTCTTTTGGATTAATATTTTCTCTGAAAATTCGTATAGACTTTATCAATTCGTCAAACAATAGCAGAACCATGGAATGAGAGTCTTCAGCCTCAATAACTGCTTTTTTTTCTGAATTCGAGTATGCTTCTAACATTTTATTGTAATTCATAAGATTTTCTAGCTCCGGCACTTTGATTTTTTTTGAAAATCATTTATATTAAGGTATGTTTTATCCTTTATCTACACAATTAGTTGGTCCTATTGGTCAGACAAATCCTGAAACTATGGTTGAACCAATCGGCAAATTACGTGCAAGCACCATGCCAAGTTATCAACAAACAATTTATGGTCTGGAACCTTTAGAACAGGGGTTTAAATCTAATAAATATGAAGAAAATAGACCACAGATTACCATTACACATCCAAGGATGGCCCCCTCATCCATAAGTGCAGAGGAGTTTTTTTTGGCGCGTGCTTCCTTTTCGCCTGCCTATAACCAAAATATGGCGGCCTCCCGTGATGCACGAACGTCGAACATACATGAAGATTCCCCCCGATTTAGAGATCAAATCGATATAATAGCATAAAAAGTAATCACTTATATTTTGTTATTTCTTTTCTAAGTCTGTTATTTTATTTTGTGTGGAAAGGTAGACTTGAAAAAGGTCTGCTTCACTTAAAACTCCAAGCATTTTACCTGTTTCTTTATTTACTACTGGGATAGACTCTCCGACGAATTCACTAGCTATTTCTATACTTTGTTGGAGGGAAGCATCATGTTTTATTATGATTGGATCACTGATAAACGAATTTTTTAAAGGCTGATTTTTTTTGAGTTTTAGTAATCCATGTAAACTAACTTTCCCCAGAAAATGGTGCCTTTCGGAAACAATATATGCCTCGCTTACTTCAGATTTTGTCATAGCTTTGATCCCATCTTCAACCGGAGTATTCTGAGAAAAACTAATATAATTATTTGTCGCAAAATTTTTAACTGGTTGCTCCATCATTTCAATTTTACCGCGACCTTGCGAAATATCTATTCCTCGGTCCAATAGCTGTTTGTCAAAAAAGGAGTGTCCAAACAATAAATGAGCTACCAATGAGCTAGTAACAACGCTGAGCATGGCTGCCAAAGCCAATTCGTAACTCATTGTTAATTCCAGCATTATAAGGACACCAGCAATAGGGGTTCCAACAACGGTGCTTGAAATTGCTGCCATCCCGCAGATAATTAATCCTGGTCCGATTGCAACGCCAACAGCAGCGCCACCTATCAATGTAGCAACTTTCGTAAATAATGCACCCCCAGCGGCTCCAATGAATAATGCTGGTGAGAAAATCCCTCCAAACATGCCAAATCCTATGCAAATGCTGGTAATAATTAATTTACCAACAAGAAGAAGTAAGAGATAATTTACATTAAAACCATCATTAAGTATATTTTCTATATGCTCAATTCCTAAACCAAGAATTTCAGGTAAAAACATCCCTACTATGCCTGTGATTATTGCAGCAATAGTTAAAAGCTTTACGGGTGCCCACCCTAGATGATTTGCTATTTTTGTAGTTTTTCGGAGTGAAACCATGTAAACAATAGATAAAATACCAAAGATTGGTCCAGTTAGCAGAGCAAGTGGCAGCAAATACATCAGGTCAGGGCTAACCCCAGACATGGAAAAGGTATTTACGCTGCCAAAAAATATTTGGCTAATGCCAGCAGAAGTGATGCTGGTAATTGCTACAGGCGCTACTGCGCGTAGCGAAAAATGTCTTAAAATCGATTCACAAGCAAAAATGGTTCCCGCAATGGGCGCATTAAAACCTGCTGCTATTGCGCCTGCAACTCCACATCCAATAAACACGTCCGTGCTAATATTCCCGTTAGTTAATGTCCGTAGGTAACTTCCAACAGTTGCCCCAAAGTGAACCAATGGTCCATATTGGCCTACGGAAGCACCGCTCCCTGCGGAAATAAAAGCGGCTATAGTTGAGCCAAATCCGGCTTTTATATCTAGCTCGTTATCTGTTCTATGAGCGGCATATATGGAATCTGCTGGACCATGCCATCTTTCAATTGAGAAAATTCTTCGGATAATTAATATCCCAAAAACAGCAAAAAAAAGCGTAATCAAAGGAGTTGGAGAGATGTTTTTTTCAAATAAATAAAAATCAAGAAAACTAAAAGCATGCCTCATATTGAATAGGAAATCCACGCCGATCACGAAGGCATTACATGCTATTGACATTAAAATACCAAAACATATTCCAATAATCATAACTATTGCAATAGCTTTCAGAGTTGAAGAAGCTACACTAGCTTTCAGAGTTGAAGAAGCTACACTACGTTGTTTTTGATAACTTGGCTTATCTAACATCACTCAATCTAATTTCCGAAAATATTTTATTTAATACTAACGAGAGCATAATCTCAATTACCATTGTTGCAAAATATTTAATTAAAAGGAGAATTTTTATCTTTTACTAATTTTTGTTAGGCATAAAAATTGCAAACTTTTGCCGTTATTTATCAAAAAGCCCATATTTAACGAACGGTTTTTGTAAAAGAGGATAAATTGGCAACTGATTACTTGAGTGCCCTTAATGTAGGTTCAGGGCTGAACACCACACAAATAATTGATGCACTAGTTGCAGCAGAGCAAGAACCACAAGAGGTCCTCGTAAATAGACAGAAAGAGGAAGCAACAGTTTCTATCTCGAGTTTTGGGACGGTAAGACAAAATCTTACTGATTTTGAAAGCACGATGTCTGCGCTCAACGGCGTAACAGGCATGTCCTTATCCCAGTCAGGGTCATCAGTTAATGCAACCACAAGTGATAATTCAAAAGTAAACGAATTTTCAAGCAGTATCGAGGTCAGTCAGATAGCTCGATCTCATACACTTGTGTATGATGGCTTTCATTCTGAATCTTCCAACTTAGGAACTGGAACCCTTACTTTTGAGTTTGGTAGTTGGTCAAGTGGAAGTTTCTCGGTCAATAGCGAAATTTCTGGGGGTAATGTTACAATAGAAACTGGCTCAGATACGCTTGCAGAAGTAAGGGACTCAATAAACAAAGCTGGTATAGGAGTGACAGCCTCTATTTTAAAACAGACTGATACTAATTATGCACTTGTTTTAAAATCGGAAGAAGGAGCCGAAAATGCAATGCGAATATCTTCAAGCACCAGTAAAACTGTCTCCCAAACCACTGCTGGGGTATCTGGTACTACAGCAGAAGTTCAGTCCGTTGCTGGATTTTCATCATCTGACATGACTAGTTTAGCAGGTAAAACATTGTTCCTTCATGATGGGACAAACTCTCTATCAGTCGATTTTACTTCTGCACCAGCTAATTTGGCGGCTGTCGTTTCTGCTATTACGTCAGCTACAGGCTATAGTAATATGGATTTCACTGTTTCTGCAGGAACAAATGCACTTACACTTACATATAACGCTTCTGATGGAGATGTTGCATTGGCGGATGTAAGTATTTTGTCTACTGGCGGACCAGATAATAATAAGCTATATTATATCACCAATTATGATACTGCTGGAACGAGCGCATTTAAACCAATAGATGATTTAACTGTCACACAAACTACAGCTGGGGTATCGAGCACTACAGCAGAGGTTCAATCAGTTGCCGGCTTTACATCATCCGACATAAGCGAGCTTAGTGGGAAAACGCTATTTTTTCACGATGGGACGAACTCTCTCTCCGTGGATTTTACTTCTGCACCGACTGATTTAACGGCTGTTGTTTCTGCTATTACATCAGCAACGGGCTATAGCGGTATGAATTTTACTGCATCTGCGGGAACCGATTCGCTTACGCTCACATATAATGCTTCCGACGGTGATGTCGCTCTTGCTAGCGTTGGGATTATCCCACTCAATGGTTTGGCAGTAACGCAAACTACAATGGGCGTAACAGGCGCCACGGCAGAAGTGCAGTCAGTAGCAGGTTTTACATCCTCTGATATAAGTGCACTAAATGGGAAAACGCTATTTTTGCATGATGGGACGAACTCTCTATCCGTTGATTTTGCATCTACACCCGCTGATTTAGCAGCTGTTGTCTCGGCAATTACGTCTGCAACGGGCTATAGTGATATGAATTTTACTGTGTCCGCAGGAACAAATGCACTTACATTAACATACGCTGCTTCTAGCGGTAATACTGAATTGGCTGACGTTGGGTTTTTAACAACCGTTCAGAGTGTTTCCGCAGCCGATGCTAATTTTTCGATCGATGGTGTGTCTGTAACAAGATCTTCAAATACAGTTACTGACCTAATTGACGGTGTAACATTAACCCTAAACAGTACCACATCATCAGCAGAGACCATTTCTGGAACTTGGGATACTTCTAACGCTTTAGCAGCATTACAAGTATTTGTTAATCAGATGAATTCCTCCATTTCTAATTTGAGCGTAATAACAAACCGGGGGAGTGCAACTTCAGACCCTGGAGCTTTGGCAGGAGACCCCCTAGCATCATATCTGCTAAAACAGCTAACAAGCTTGACCACACAACCCATAGAAGGTTATGGCGACGAATCCATCTATTTAGCTAATTTTGGTGTAATGACCGAAATTGACGGCTCACTGACAATAGATGAGGACAGATTCAATAGTTATTTTGCTGCAAATCCAACATACTTTGCAGCAATCACGACTAGCAGAGTTACAACCGACACCTCTCTAGTTTCTGGTTCCATATTAGGTTCAGATTACACACCAGGTAAATACTCTTTTGCGATTGATAGCAGTACCGGTATTGGAACTATAGGCTCAGACATTCAGCTTATAAATTCAGGTTCAACTTATTATGCATCAGGTGGTATTTTATCGGGCTTATTTCTTTCTGCAGAAACTGGAGCAAGTTCTGCAAATATATTCGTAGGCAGGTCTCTATCTGAAACATTGCAAATCTTTGCAAACGAAATGTTAGCAAGTGGAGGGGATATTGAGGAGAAGATAAATTCATTAGATGAGGATGTAATTTCTTATGAACAACAGCTTGCCGATATAACGACTAAAATGGAAACCATAAGAGCAAGATATGTGGCTCGATTTGCTGCTATGGATGCGTTAGTGGCGCAACTAAAGTCTACAGAGACAACTATTACAAATATGATGGAGTCTTGGAAAGCAAGCCTTAAATAGTAATTAATATTTTTTTAAAAAAGGATAAAATAAAAAACCTAAAACATATCCAATATGGTCACGGGTTTGGCAACTAGTTCTGAAAGTTTTGGCACATTTTCATCATTTTCCAATTGCCACTCAGTAGGCTTGGTCGGGACCGTATTCGAACGCAGCCCAAAAATATATGCTCTAAGGGATTTAAGCGTGTTTTCCTTTGGTTCAAGAGGTTGTTTTGAAGGGTCTTCAATACTCCCAAAAACTGTTTTTAATTTTCGCGGAACGTTTAACGCCTCAAAATATAATCTAAAATATGTAAAGTTTTCCAATAATTCTACTGATTGTTCACCTGCATTTATTTCTGCAAGAAACAGAACTATTTCCTGTGATGGCTCGATAAAAACTTCTATAGGGATTGGATTATACAATACAGCGAGACCTTCGCTATACTTCTTGGCAAAGGCTACAATATCCAGCTCGGAGGATATGTATTCGCTAGTGACTCGCGCCACACATATTTCGTATATCCAGTTAGGACAATTCATACCTATTCCCGAAGAACTCTAATTATCTTTTGCCTTATTTAACCTCTAAATTATAGCGAATAATAAAAAAAGTAAAAAAAAATTAATATAAACAAAAAAAATTAAACAAATTCTGCGTGTGTCGTTTGTTAATTTAGAAGTTTGGCCAATGGGGCTGACAAAAACGGAGAAAAAAATGGTAGCAATCAACACTAATATTGCTTCACTTCTAGCTCAGAATAGCACGCGACAGGTGAATAATGAGCTTGAAAAAGCAATGGAAAGATTATCATCAGGTCTGAGAATTAATTCGGCAGGTGATGATGCTGCAGGTCTTGCTATTGCAAGTCGAATGGAAGCCCAAGTACGTGGTCTCCAGGCAGCAATAAAAAATGCAAATGATGGTATTTCAGTAGTTCAAACTGCTGAGGGAGCCATGGGAGAAGTGGGAAATATCCTACAACGAATGCGTGAACTAGCTGTTCAAGCTTCTAACGACTCTAATTCAGATGCGGACCGTGCTTATCTTCAAGATGAGGTTGCTCAGTTAGCTGAAGAAATCACGCGCATTTCGCAGACAACTCAGTTTAATGGTCAAAACATTTTAGACGGTTCTTACACTGACAAGTATTTTCAGATCGGTGCAAATGCTTCTCAAAATGTAGGTCTATCTATTGCTAATTTGGCAGCGAATGCTCTTGGAATAGGAACAACAGTTTCTTCAATCCCAACTTCAACAACAACCACAACTACAACGGTTGCAACTGAAGAAATTGCCAGAATAGGATTTGCGTTTGACGACACTTATGATTTTACATTAACAGACAGGGAGACTGGACTGACTTATTCCATAGCCCCCGATGCCGTCACATCAGGCAATACTTCAGCAGATACCACAAATAACACTTTTACCATCGCAAACCATGGTTTTCGAACAGGGGATTATATCGATATTTCAGGCGGTTCTGGTACGACAGGTAATGTATATGCTATTAAAATCGATGAGGATACGTTCCAAATAGCTTCTTCTAAGGGTAATGCCATAAATGAAACTGCAACCGCGCTAGCATCAAACACTACAACGGCTGTAACTGCAACTGCAATCGCTATGACTCTGAATTTAAGTGACTCTCAGTCAAAAGCAGATTTTGAGGCTCGTATTAATATTGGATTGAAAGAATCTGCTGTAAATACAACAGTTACTGGTTATTCATCATCCGATTCTGCGACTCACAATTCAGGTGGCTCTGCTACACTTAACCTCAGTACAGTTAATTCAGATCACTTTAAATTTTCATTAACAGTTGATGGAAAGGTAGAGGATATTGATTTTCTAAACAGGGCCATGTCGTATGCTTCAACCGATACAGCTGCGACCTTTTTTGAAATTGCTCAAGGTATGCGTCAGCAAATACAAACACAGTTTGATGACAGTATCACAGTTTCCCAAACCAACGGTGTTTTCACAATTGAGGACACTCAAGGCCGTGCTCTAAGTGTTGCACAAGGCTCTGGAAGCGGATATTTCTTTGGGGATGATTCTCAAAACAGCGGTTCTATTGATACATCAGCTAGTACGCAAAATAATTTAAGCGTCGCATTTGACGGTTCTAATCTTGCTATTAGTCATGCTACAGCAGGTGGAGTAGATGTAACAAATTATAATGCAGCAGATGCATCGACTTATACGACTCTCTCTGCAGTTGGAGCGGCTACAAGTTCATTAACCGAGCCAGTGGTTCTTGCAGACGATGCTGTTTCAACATCCATAACCGCCAAAGGTGTGGTCGGACAGAGTAAGCTTGCACTTAATTTTAGTGATACCTTTGGTTACGCTGCGTCAACTGGTAATTCCGCTGATACAGGGCTCAAAGCTCTTTATCAGTTTCAGGTTACAGATGGAGCTGGTAATATTTACGCCGATTTTACCGGTGGTAGTGCTTCTACAACAGTTTTAGATATCCAGCATTTAAATATGACGGATGCTAACATTGTGTCAGCTGTTGAAGGAAGATTAGCAATTGGTCTTTCTGCTAACTATGCTGATGATACAACCTTTGGCACAGACGAGTTTACTGTCGCTTACTCCGGTGGAATTTTAACCGTTACAAACTCAGAGGGTAGAGATTTAGCTATAGAAAACTATTCTTCTGAATACGGAAAGGTTGCTGTATCCAAATTAGATGGATTAGCTGGAGTGGAAACATTATCTTCTCAGCAATCTCTCTCATCTGAGATAAGATTAACTCGAGGTTATGGAACCAATCTAGGTGCATCTTCAGTTAACATGATCTTCTCGATAGATGGAGCGACTGCAAATAGTGTTGACATGGCTGCAGCGTTCACAGCTTCTGCTGTTACAACCGGCTGGCAACAAGCCGCTGACATGGAGGATTTATTGCATGCAGCAGCTTTTGGAGACCAACACATGAGAGTGGCGTATGATAGCTCTGCTGACCAGTTTGTGTTCACAGATAAATTGGGTCGCTCGCTTGATTTGCAGCAGGTTGATATGGCCGGCGAAATCGCTTCCGGACAAGTTTTTGTTCAAGAGGCTGTTGTAGGTCAATCCAATAGAGCTAATAGTGTGGATATAAGCACAGACACTATTTCTGGAACGCTGACTCAGGCAACCAAAGTGGCTTTAACATTCTCTCAGGATACGCTTACTGCAACTAAGTTCAACGTTAATGGAACTAGTGCTACTGCATCTACTTTCAATTTTGATACTGACACATTTGCAGGAAGTACTTTTGAGACTAATCTTGATACACTAATGACTAGTTTGAACAACAGTTATAATGGTTCACCAATATCGTATGTGATGGATGCTGATAATAGAACAGTAACTTTCACTCACGCAAAAGGTGGTGAGCTACTTATTGAGAGTTTAAGCACAAGTAATGCCAGTCTTACAATGGCAGCAGTTGTTACTTCAGGCACTGGTACTGATACTACTATATCCTATTATGAAGCATTGACTTCAGCTTCAATAGAAGGTGATGGTGTAGTTGACGGATCAGCATCAACAACTAGTACTAGTTCTTCGAGTACAACAACTTCCACAACTGGTATCGATCAGATAACAGTATCAACGCAAGCTGGAGCGAATTTAGCACTGGCAAGCATTGATGCGGCTCTCACATCTGTTAATGGTGAGAGGTCTAGATTGGGCGCATTAGAGAACAGGTTAGACCATACAATTAGTAATCTATCCAACATCTCTACTAATACTAGTGCAGCAAAAAGCCGAATATTGGACGCTGATTTTGCAGCTGAGACAGCTAATTTGACAAAAAATCAAATACTTTCTCAGGCAGCAACATCTATGTTGGCGCAGGCTAATCAATCTAAGCAATCAATCTTAGCATTGCTTCAATAATTTTAAAATACTTGCTAAAGGCGGGCCTCGAGCCCGCCTTTTTTTTGGCATTAGAATTGCTTAAAGAGTAAATAACTTGGAGATTTGTGATGAATAATACTCAGACAGCAGTGGTTCAGCCAGAGCCTCTAGAGCCAATTGATTTTGATAATAAGTCCATCAAAACGATTAGAGATGTCGATAGGATGGAGAAAAAATTAGGGCGGAATAAAGAAACGCTTATCGCTAGGGGAGCTGTTTATTTCAATCTCAGAGATTACGAAAAGGCAAAGTACTATTTTGGTTTATCCTCAAAAAAAGGTTTCAGTACAACATTATTAACTTGTCTTTTAAAGGTACATTCAAAATTAAATACAATGGACGAGACCGAACAATACTTTCTGTCGGCAGAGAATGAATTATCTGAAGATCCGATATTCTGGCAGTTATGGGGCTATGTTTATCTTGAGAGTAAGAATTATTTGAAGGCCTCAGAAAAGTTTTTGAATGCACGGAAATATAATTTTTTTGATAAAAAACTTAATATAGAATTGCTTTTAAAAACTCTTAATAATGCAGACAAAGATGACTTAGTGATAGAAATTGCTGAAGAAGCTATAAAAGACGGCTATGACGACGTATTCGTTTTAGAATGTTATACCGCTTCGTTAATTGCTAAAGGAAAATTTGAAAAAGCTTACGAATTATTGAAAGACAACGAAAATGAATGGTGTAACAGTGCACGTACAAATGCGTTTTTTGCATTATGTATAAATGTTCTATTCGGTGACAATGATAAGGCAACCTCATATAATCTGAAGGCTTGCGAGTTAGACCCCAGCAACATTCAAATCAGATGGAACTTAGGCTTAACACAATTGAGAGGAGGAAATATAAAAGACGGAATTGAAAATTACAAAATAAGGTTTGAGTGGGACAAGTTTCCAAGCCCGAGGAGAACATTTGATGTTGCAAAATGGGACGAGAATGTAGATAAAAGTTCAAAAATTTTAATTTGGACTGAGCAAGGCCTTGCTGATGATCTTCTATTTTGCACAGCAATTAAAGATTTCAAAAAAGACTTCCCCAATATAATATTTGAACATCATAATAAAACTGGTGACTTGATGAAAGCATCGTTTCCTGATATTGAGTGTAGGGAAGCCATCTTCAAATTAGACCTAAACCCAATTTATTTTGATTACGATTTTCATGTTCCACTAGGCGATCTTTACTTGCGAATGCTGTCTAGAAATATGAAAACTCTAAACAATGGCGGTTGTTTGAAAAATAAACATTATTTAAAAACCGACGCGTTAAGAGCAAATTATTGGAAGAATAAACTGCCGAATAATGGAAAACCGAAAGTAGGTTTTGCGTGGACAAGTAAAAAATTAGATGAAGGCAGAGAAAAACATCATACCCAATTAAAAGATTGGGTTACAGTATTAAGCCGAGATGATGTAGATTTTGTATCATTACAATATAATTTTGATTTTTACGATTTAAAAAATATGGAAGAAGATTATTCGCATTATTTTTTGGATACTGGTTATCTAGACCAAATGGATGATATTGAGGGCGCAGTCGCATTAATATCCAATCTTGACTTAATTATTTCATCAGGAAGTGCGCCGCTTATACTTGGAGGTGCCTTTGGAAAAGAGACCTGGGTTTACGGGCAGTATGGTCCCTTTAGCTTAGGGAGAAAAGGCGACTTTTTTAGCAACCCAGTTCTCCCAAATATGAAACATTATACGGCAAAAGAGTCTGCATTTGATAAAAATCTTATTCCAAAATTCTCTAGGAAACTGGATGATTTTGTAACTAATTTTTATAAGAAAAATCAGAACTAATTTGTTTTGCTCTGTCGTTTTTGCAGGGAGATTTTAAATGAAATTATTAGTTACCGGCGCCGATGGATTTATTGGGTCTCACCTAACAGAAAGACTAGTTAGGCAAGGGTTTGATGTAAAAGCTTTTGTTTTATACAATTCTTTTAATACCTGTGGCTGGTTGGATAATTGCGCTAAAGATATTAAGGATAAATTTCAGATTATTCGAGGGGACATTCGGGATCCAAACGGTATTCGTGAGGCCATGAGGGGCTGTGATGTGGTGCTTCACTTAGCAGCTCTGATTGCAATACCTTTCTCTTATCATTCCCCTGATACATATGTTGATACAAATATCAAAGGAACTTTAAATATTCTTCAAGCTGCTAGAGACTTAGAAGCTCGCGTTATTCATACCTCAACAAGCGAGGTTTACGGAACAGCCAAGGTTGTGCCAATATCTGAAAACCATCCCTTGCAGGGTCAATCGCCCTATTCAGCAACAAAAATAGCTGCTGACCAATTAGCTTTTTCCTTCTATAGTTCTTTTGACTTGCCCGTCACCATAATTAGACCATTTAATACCTATGGACCGAGACAATCAGCTCGTGCAGTCATTCCTACAATTATATCGCAATTGATAGAGGGGAATTCTTGCATTAAATTGGGTTCTGTCTATCCCACACGTGATTTTAATTATGTTGAGGATACTGTGAATGGATTTGTGTCCGCTATTGATTGTAAATTAGCTCACGGCGAAGTTATAAACCTTGGTAGTAATTTCGAGGTTTCTGTTGGGGAAACGGTAAAATTAATTGCATCGATCATGGATAAGAAGGTTGAAATAAAGACAGATGATGTTCGTTTGCGCCCTAAAAAAAGTGAGGTGGAGAGATTATGGGCGGATAATAAAAAGGCGAAAAGCATTCTCGGATGGCAGCCAGATTATGCGGGTTTAGATGGGTTTAGGTTGGGTCTTGAGAAAACTATTAGCTGGTTTTCACGAACTGAAAATCAAGTTAGGAATAAAGCAGGTCACTATACGATATGAGTCAGTCTTTACCGTTATACCATGGTGAATTTAATTCGTGGGAAATTATAGAGGCCATTAAAACCGTTATTGGATCTTTGCCGAAAAGTTTACATGAACCGGTATTTGAAGGTAATGAATGGCATTACGTTAAAAGCTGTTTAGATAGCAGGATGGTCTCTTCAGTTGGCAGTTATGTAACTCAATTTGAATCAACTATCGCAAAGTATACAGGCTCAAATCACGCAATTGCTACGGTAAATGGAACCGCGGCGTTGCACTTAGCTCTAATCCTTGCTGGCGTAAAAAAAGGTGATGAAGTCCTAACTCCGTCATTAACTTTTGTAGCAACTGGGAACGCAATAAGCTACATTGGTGCAACTCCTCACTTTGTAGATAGCGAAGATATTAGTTTTGGGATAGATGTAGGTAAATTACGCAAGTATCTCGAGGAAATTACAGTTATTAAAAATGGACGATGCTTCAACAAAAAAACAGGATGCATTATAAGAGCAATCGTACCGATGCACGTTTTTGGTCATCCGTGTAATATTAACGAAATTATATTGCTAGCTGATGAGTTCAACCTTGTCGTGGTTGAAGATGCTGCGGAATCTCTTGGAAGCTTTTATAATGGGAAACATACTGGTACATTCGGTTTGCTTGGTATTGTCAGTTTTAATGGAAACAAGACTATCACCACTGGCGGTGGAGGTATAATTCTTACTGACGATGAACAGGTTGCCAAAAGAGCTAAATATTTGTCAACAACAGCAAAGCAACCTCATGCCTTTTCTTATATCCACAATGAGATCGGATTTAATTATCGAATGCCAAATTTAAATGCGGCGTTAGGCTGTGCGCAGCTTGAAAAGTTACCTGAGATTTTAATATCTAAACGAAATTTATTTTATCTTTATCAGAAGGCATTTTCGGGAATCGATTCTGTCATGCTTATTCGTGAACCGGCTTTATGCCAAAGTAATTATTGGTTACAAACAATCCTGCTAAATAAGCAAGTTTGTTCTCATCAAGAGGAGATAATTATATCTTGTATCGACGCTGGCATTTCGGTGAGGCCGGTCTGGCGCCCACTTCATTTACTTCCTTGTTTTGAAAATTTCCCAACTGCTCCTTTGCCAGTGGCAACTAGCTTAGCAAAACAACTGATTAATATTCCAAGTAGTGCGGGGCCAATATGAAGTCCCTTGTTCTAATTGGTGGTGGCGGCCATTGTAGGTCTTGTGTAGACGTAATTGAATCAGAGGGAAGATTCAAGATTGCAGGGATTATTGACAATAATGTGCATAAAACCAGCCCTAATTTGGGCATTCCGACTTTGGGTACAGATAATGACTTGCCCTACATTCTGGAAAAATATCAGCATGCAATGATAACCATTGGTCAGATAAAATCAGCGAATAAACGAAAAGAATTATATGATGTTATTAGCAATCTAAAAATAAACCTTCCAATCATAACAGCAAAATCATCGGTTGTTTCTAGACATAGTATAATTGGAGATGGAAGTATTATTATGCATGGGGCAGTTGTGAATGCGGGGGCATCAATTGGACGAAATGCAATAATTAACAATATGGCCTTAATTGAACATGATGTTAGTATTGGAGATCATTGTCACATTTCAACGGGTGTAAAAATAAATGGAGGTGTTAAGATTGGAGAAGAAAGTTTTATTGGCAGTGGCACTATAGTTCACCATGGCGTTACTATAGGTAACAATGTTGTTATTAGTGCTGGAACTGTGATTTCAAAAGATGTATCTGACGGCAAGACTATCGGAGAATCCAAATGAGTTCAGGGCATGTCATAATTATTGCTGAGGCAGGTGTTAACCATAATGGTGACATTTCGCTAGCTTTTGAGCTCGTTGATGCTGCCGCTAAAGCTGGCGCAGATTTCGTAAAATTTCAGACATTCACAGCAGATTCTCTCGTAACTAAATCTGCAAAAAAAGCAACTTATCAAATAAAGACAAATCATTCCTCTGAAACACAATATCAGATGCTAAAGAGACTTGAAATAAGTCAAGACATGCACAACGCGCTTATCTCCAGATGTAAAGAGAAAAAAATAGGTTTTTTATCTTCTGGATTTGACTTAGAAAGCATCGATTATTTAGCATCTCTCCAAATACCTTTTTTAAAAATACCCTCAGGAGAGATTACAAATTTACCTTATTTGCGTCATGTTGGGGGTCTAAATAAAAAGCTTATACTTTCGACAGGGATGGCAACTATGCAGGAGATTAATGATGCTTTAGACGTTCTACTGCAGGCTGGCAATAACTTGTCTGATATCATCATCTTGCACTGTAATTCTGACTATCCAACCCCAATGAGAGATGTAAATCTTGCAGCCATGACTGCTATTGAAAACCGATTTAACGTTAGAGTTGGGTATTCAGACCATACTAGCGGGATTGAAGTTCCGATTGCCGCCGTAGCGTTAGGAGCAATCGTTATTGAAAAGCATTTTACAATAGATAGAAGACTTGAGGGACCAGACCACAAAGCAAGTATTGAACCAGCGGAATTTTTTCACATGGTTAGCGCTATAAGAAATATCCAACAGGCAATTGGTTCTGGTATCAAGAAACCTACAAAGAGCGAGTTGAACAATCTTCCAATTGTTCGAAAATCAATAGTTGCAGCACAAGAAATAAAATTAGGGGATGTTTTTTCAGAACAAAATTTAACAGTCAAAAGACCTGGCCTTGGGATTTCCCCGATGAAGTGGGATTACATAATAGGGACGAAGGCTGACCGAAATTATAAAAAAGATGAATTGATCTTTTTATGAAGAAAATTTGTTTTATATCAAGTTCTAGGGCCGATTATGGATTATTAAGAAATTTGATGACAGAAATTTCTACCTCCTCAAATATCGAGATGCAATTAATCGTTAGTGGCACACATTTATCAGAAGCGCATGGCCTGACCATCGAACAAATAAAGGCAGACGGATTTGTGATTGATGAGCAAGTTCCCATCCTAACAAAACCGAAAGACACCGCCGCTAAAATCAACAAAAATATAGCGGTTGCCATCAATGGTTTTTCTAATGCTTATTTAAAATTAAAGCCGGATTTCGTTCTTGTTTTGGGGGATAGATATGAAATATTAGCAGCGGCTATATCTGCAACAATCCAAAAAATTCCAATTATTCATTTACACGGTGGCGAGCTAACCATTGGCGCATATGATGAATCTTTTAGGCATGCAATTACCAAAATGTCACATATTCACTTTGCGGCAGCAGAACAATACAAAGATCGCATTATTCAACTTGGGGAACAGCCTCATAATGTATTTTGTGTTGGAGGTATGGGTGTAGATAGCATTAAACAAACAACGTTATTGAGCAAAGATGAATTATGCGAGGCACTTGGTATTGAACTAAACCAGCGCTCGCTACTCGTAACGTATCACCCAGAAACATTATCTATTAACAATACACTAGATGACGTAAATGAATTACTAACAGCTTTAGATTGGATGGAAGAGACGACAGTCTGTTTTACAATGCCTAACGCAGATAGCAATAGTTCACATGTTATTAAAAAAATTCAAAAATATGCACATACTCATAAAAATACATATTTATTTAAGTCATTGGGCCAAGAGAAATATTATTCATGTCTTAACGTATTTAATGCAGTTGTTGGCAATTCATCAAGTGGTCTCTTAGAAGCGCCAACATTTAAAATACCAACCATTAATATTGGGGAGCGTCAATCAGGACGTCTCAAAGCTGATAGTGTGATTGACTGCATACCTAAATCAAAAGAGATTAAACAGGCAATAGATATCGCTTTCTCAGAAAAGTTTCGGTCAAAGTTGAAATATGCTAAAAATCCTTACGGAGAGGGGGGGGCTGCTAAAAAAATAAAGGAAATCCTGGAGACATTTGAGTTAAAAAATGGTTTGCAAAAAACATTTTACGATTTGCAGAAAAATTGACCATCATTTAAATTTTTTTCTTTTTAAAAACCACTCTTGTAACAACAAATAGCTTCGATTCAAAATTAGGCATAGAAATTGCTTAATAAAGTCATAAACTCTTTAGGTGTTGTTATGTCCAATATTAAGCAATTCGACGCGGAAAACTTTACTTTATCAAATAATGCAAAAACGGTCTCTGATTTTAAAGAGAACAACTGGAAAAAAACGCTTATCTCAGAAAAGTCTTCAATCGAATGTGCTATCTCCAGTTTAGATAAAGCCGGAATGCAAATTCTTTTGGTAGTTTCAGATAGTCGCGAGTTAATTGGGACAATTACAGACGGTGACATAAGAAGAGGGCTACTCCGAGGTTTAGAATTAAAAAATTCAATAGAAGCACTGGTAAATAAAAATGCCTTTGTGGTTCCCATTTCGATGGATAATGAAATTATAATTAAAATCATGTCTGCAAATGGTATTAAGCAGATCCCAGTCGTAAATGAAAATAGAAAAGTCGTTGGGCTACATACTTGGGACAACCTAACGGTAAAAGCTGAATTAAGTAACCCAATGGTGATAATGGCCGGTGGAATTGGTTCAAGATTAAAGCCATATACTGAAAATTGTCCTAAGCCGTTATTGTCAATTTACGGCAAACCTATTATGGAACACATCTTAGTTCGAGCCATTTCAGAGGGATTTTCAAAATTTTATGTCTCTGTGAACTATCTGGCTCACATGATAGAGGACTATTTTGGTAACGGTCGAAAATGGGGTGTGGATATTGAATATATTCATGAAAATAAGCCATTAGGGACTGCCGGCTCTTTGAGTTATTTGAAACCAAAAATAGATAGTCCATTTATTGTTACAAATGGTGATGTGTTGACTCATATGCGTTATTCTGAGTTTTTAGATTTTCATTTAAATCATCATGCTGAGGCAACTATGGCCGTACGTATACACGAATGGCAAAATCCTTTCGGTGTTGTAAATGTTCAGGGCTTAGATATCGTTGGATTAGAGGAAAAGCCAATTGATAAAAGTCACATAAATGCAGGCATTTATGTATTAGAACCTAGGGTTTTTAGGTATTTGAAGCCGGAAAAAAGATGTGATATGCCTTCTTTATTTGATACTATTAGAAACTCTGGAAACCGCACAGTTGCGTATCCAATGCATGAACCTTGGCTAGATGTCGGTAGGCCGGATGATTTTAAACTTGCAGAAAATTACGTAGAAGAAGCAAACGAAAAAAGCGTATAAGAAAATGAAATTACTTGCTGTTATTTCTGCCCGCGGTGGTTCAAAGGGAGTGCCAAAAAAAAATATCCGTTTGCTTAAAAATAAACCACTTATTTCTTGGACTATCGAAGCTGCCTTATCTTCCAAGTATATTTCGAGAACTATACTTTCTTCAGATGACGCTGAGATTATCGATGTAGCAAAAAATTTTGGTTGTGAGGTACCTTTTGTTAGAGATAAAAATCTTGCTTTAGCAGACACGCCGTCAATTGAGGTTGTGTTAGATGCTATAAACCATTGCCCAAGTTATGATTGGGTTATTTTATTGCAGCCAACATCACCTTTTAGAACACACAATGATATTGATATGGCAATCGAAAAATCAATTTGGTCAAATTCAAAATCTTGTGTATCAGTGGTAAAAATTAACCAAAACCCTCATTGGATGTATGAACTAACAGAAGATTGTAGACTAAAAAAAATTGCGCAAGGTCCTGATTATTTAAGGCGTCAGGATGTCCCCAATATTTATAAGTTAAACGGTGCAATATATTTGTCGGAAATAGAACGATTAAAGCAAACTAAGAGCTTTGTTGATGATCAAACACTAGCCTATGAAATGCAAACATCCTCATCATTTGATATTGATACTGAAGATGATTTTCTAAAATGTGAACAAATAACTATCTGAACCAAACGTCTATATTTAATTATTAGAAGTAGCAAAAAGAAGTGTTTTTTGGAGAAAGATGAACGATTTAACAATAGTAATGTATCATTATGTAAGGCCCATTAAAAATAGTGATTATCCAAAGTTAAAAGGATTAGAGTTAAGCGGTTTTATGCGTCAACTAGACTATTTTGAACAAGAATTTAGTATTGTTTCTCAAGATGATGTGTTGGCGGCAATAAAATATCAAAAAAGCCTTCCAAATAAAGCTTGCTGGCTCACCTTTGATGATGGGTACAAAGATCATTTTCGCTATGTATTGCCTGCGCTAAAAAATAAAAGTGTTACGGCATCATTTTTTCCACCTCGCAACGCGATTTTAAAATTAGATGTTTTAGATGTTAATTCAATACATTTTATATTAG
>MDTB01170183.1_pt1 | contig 27096 bp, 26 predicted proteins | sample 811161 | NCBI WGS metagenome assembly MDTB01 (sample SAMN05326650, study PRJNA326480) | marine metagenome | isolation source: seawater | place: Mediterranean Sea | collected 2009 | reverse complement strand
TACTGCCCAATAGTCGTCGACATCAAGAAATGCAATAAATTCACCTTTGCATTTCTGTACCGCCCTTCTCCTTGCTTCATATTGAGTTGTATGTTCCTCTGATAAATAATAATTAATTCTTTTATCTTTAAAATTAGATATAATAAATTTACTTTTATCAGTTGATTGATTATCCCATAAGATAATTTCTAAATTTTTGTAGGTTTGATTAATGGCAGAGTTGATTGATTCACTTAAATACTTTTCTCCGTTGTAACAATTAATAATTACAGAAACTAAAGCATCATGCATTGATATGTTCCACACGGATTTTCTTAAATCTCACAAAGTACACAACTGTAATCCAAAATATAAAAGACAAATAAGGTTGGAACAAAATTCCATTAAATACGAATGCGTTTACAATGAAAACTATATTTGAAACAAATAATGCTTTACTTAACGTGTCACCTATATACCAATAATCTAAAAATAAAAAATATTGCATTGCTAAGAACAAAATTACAAATATAGATATTAATAAAAATCCTCCTATCTGAAATAAATCAATCACTTGATTGTGAGTTGTATTTACAATCTTCTCCCATCCATATATGTTGTAACGCTCTAATCCACTCCAAGTCATGCGATGAAACGTTTCGTGCGAAGTATCTACCATTATTCCAAAAACCCCACCTCCACCTACTGTTCCCCAACCAATTAACAATTCCCATAAATAAACTAGATCCGTCGTCCAGTTTCGACCAGTAAACCTATCAAGAACTCGCTCATGAAAAGGTACATAAATACCTCTGTTTACCATTTCTCCAGAAAATTCCACTCCAAATGTATTAGCAAATAATGATAGAAATGAATTAAAAAAATTTTCATTTAATGACATCAATATAAACGCAAAAACTAAATAAATTATAAACTTTATCCTTTCCTTTTTACCTAAAAATATTAATAGAAGGATCGTCACTAAAATTATATTTGCTATTGCAGCCTTTCCCATTGATGCTACTGCACCAGCTAATAAGATGGATAAAAGCACGAGTTTAATTAAGAAATTTACTTTTTTAAAATGAAGTATCAACATAATTGAAGCAAACGCAAAAGCAGTTGCATATGTTGTGACAGATCCAATAGAAGAGGAATAAGGTGTTAATCCCATAAATCTATATGCGTTTGGAGATCCAAATATTGGTATATGTCCAAAGATTAATTGAGCAAACAAAGAAAAAGAAGCCAAGCAAACAAATAAAATGAATAGTAAGATGAGATTATCTAAAGATTTTTTATTAATTATTAAATGAGATACATATATAACAAAAGCTGGCATTAGTAGCATTTTTAACATTGAAAAAATTAGAGTTTTTAGAGAAATAAAGCATGTATCCCTATAAATATTGTACTCATGACATAAATTAGCAGCAGGTAAATCATTATATCTCAGAGATATAATTGCACTGAAGAGCAATAATACAAAAAAAGTCACATAAATACTGGATACAAAATTAAAGTTATATAAGTTTAAGTTTGATTCCAATAATAAAATAATTATCGAAAATAAAATAAAAATACCTACGATTAAATAGTAGATTGGATAAGTATCTTTTATAAATTGTAAAAATAATAGAATTAATATTCCATATAATAAAAAAATTTTTATATTTTCACTAAATCTAATAATTGCTCTTTGCATTTACCGAACTAATCAATCCATGGAACGTTACCCGAAGTCCATATTTTTTCTAAATTATCTTTATCTCTTTTTGTATCCATACAAGACCAAAAATCTTCATGCTTAAAAGCATTTAATTCTCCTGATGCAACACAATTTTCTAAAGGTTCTCTTTCTAACATAATGTGGTCACCATCAATAGAGTCAAAAATCTTTTTATTTAAAACAAAAAAACCCCCATTAATCCAACCCTTTTGCATTTTAGGTTTTTCCTCAAACTTTAAAATTTGATTTCCATTTATTTCCAATTCACCGAATCTTACGGGCGGTCTTACAGCTGTTAAGGTTGCAATTTTTTTTTCTTGTTTATGAAATTTTATTAGTAACTCAATATTTACATTACTTAAGCCATCGCCATATGTGAGAAGAAAATCATCATCACCTATTATATTTTTTAGTCTTAATACTCTCCCTCCTGTCATTGTATCTTTGCCAGTATAACAAGTGGTTACACTACAAGTATTTTCTGATTTTATAATAGGGTGATTAAATTCAAATACTTTAGTTTCATTTTCATTATTTGATAGTTGTCGTGAGTTTTTTTTAAAATAATTATCTATAATTTCTGATTTATAGCCAGTTGCAATTACAAATTCATTAATATTATATTTTGAGTATAATGACATAATGTGAATTAGAATTGGTGTATCGCCAATTGTGACCATAGGTTTAGGAATTGTTTCAGTATATTCTGAAAGACGTGTTCCGAATCCACCTGCTAATATTACAGCTTTCATTATTTGCTATAAAACATTTAATTATTACTTGTCCAAAATAATTGATTATTCATTTTAGATTTGGAAATATTATCTTGCAATTTTTTTAACCTGATCCATTTACTTGAATTTCTAAAATCTTTCTCAATATTGAGAGTCTTGACCTGCGAATAAATATCTTCAATAGCTTTATTTACATCATATTTAGGGTGAAATTTTTTGTCAGCAATTTTGTGATAAAGTGAGAAATCAACCTTATAAGATCTTGAATCTGCAGGCTTATCAGATGATATTTTTAATTGACAGCCAGGAACAAACTCAACTACTTTTTTAGCAAGATCTTTAATCTGATAAGTGAATTTCTCAGATCCAACATTAACCACTGTAAATTTATTGGTATTTTGGTAATCAATCGCCCATAAAATTGACAAGCCCATATCTTGAACATGTATAAGGGGTCTCCATGGGGTTCCATCACTTAAGACTTCAACTGTATTGTTCACGTGTGCTGATGTTATGAAATCATTTAAGACTAAATCTAATCTTAAGTTGGGACTTGAACCGCAGGCCGTTGCAAATCTCAAACATATAGCCTCGAAATTTTCATCACAAATTTCTCTAAGTTTATTCTCTGCAAATATCTTCGATTTAGCGTATTCAGTTATCGGATTTATTTCATCAGTTTCTTTTCTTGCATTATTATCAGCCAGCCCATATGTACTACAGCTCGATGCAAATATAAATTTTTTAATACCTAACTCTTTGCATTTTTTTGCCGCCTCAATACAAAATTCACCATTGATTTCCCTTGTTACCTGAGCAAAGTTTGCACCCATAGGGTCATTAGATACTGCTGCAAGATAAACAACGGCATCATATTTGATTTCCCATACTTCTTTATTATGTAACAATTTTCTAAAATCATTGTTCCATTGTCTGTAAACATAATCATTTCTATTTATATTGTTTAAAAACCAGTTAGGATCTATTCCATAAACTTCAATGTTGCTATTGAATAATATTTTATCAAGTATAGCCCCCACATAACCAAGATTGCCTACCACTAATATTTTTTTTTTCATAAATTTATTTTTTTCATAGAGATAATTGTATTTTCAATTCCAGAGTTAAGATCAAATTCTTTTTTTATTTTAAAATCATCAAGTAATTTGGTTGAAAATTTAAATTTTCTAGTCGATTTGGCCATGTTTATTTTTTTTGTCAAACTTTTTTTATTAATAAGTTTTCCTTTTATATATATACTTATATTGTTGTTTAATTTGGCGTTTACATCTGAAACATATTTTGCTAACTCGAGCATGCTCACTGCTTTACCTGATGCTAAATTTATCAAAGAAGGGATACTTTTAGCTTTGATTAAATGATTAACTGTTCTTGATATATCAGTTATATGTATAAAATCCCGTAAAGGTGATCCATCAGAACTGATATTAATTCTAGAATTCTTATACGAATTTAAACAAAAATCATTTAATACCAGCCACCAACAATCACAAGATTTTAAGCGTGGAAAACCATAGCCATTTGATAACCTGATACAAGTAGAACTAAAGTTCTTGTACTTATTCATCATTAATAAGTAGTCTTCACATATACTGTGTGTCAGTGCATATGTATTTTTTGGATTTTTATTTGTATTTTCGGTAATTAATTTTTTATTGGCATAATCGCCATAGACTTGCATTGTAGAAAAATAGATAAATTTCATATTTAAATTTTTTTCTCTTATAAAGTCTAATATTCTGATTACAGGTAAACAATTTATTTTTAATGAATTATCAAGATTTTTTTCAGAATCAAAATGATTTAAAGAAATTAAATATATAATAACTTGAGGCTTTGAAGAAAATATTTTTTTTAAAAATAATCGACTATTAATATCTCCTTCATAAACTTTTGCAAAATTTTTTTTGAATTCAATTTCTTTTTTTGGAAACTTTCTGCACACTCCAATAACTTGATGACCACTATTGCTTAAGTGACAAGATAACTCACTTCCTAGGTACCCTGTACAACCAAAAATGCATATCTTCATTTATTAATTAGATCCCAATTATAGGGAATATCATTACTTAAAGGATCATATCTTTTCATTTCCCCTTGCTCATGAGGCAATGTTGCACAATTAGCAACTATGCAAGGTTTATCTGCAATACATTTGTAGCCATTAACAACACCTACGGGAATTTGAACAAGTGCATAATTTAAATCACCAGTAAATAATTCTATTAAATTCTTATATGTTGGGGAATTTTCTCTGTTATCAAATAAAACAAGTTTTATCATGCCCTGAATTACTGCATAGTTTTGAACTTGTTTAGTATGTTCATGCCACCCTTTAATTACTCCTGGATAAGCAATAGAAAAATAAATTTCACCAAATTCTGTAAACACTTCATCATCTCTTCTTAACATATGAAGTATAGCGCCTCTTTCATCTGGGATCTTCTTGAGAGGCTTTATTATGAGATCTTTAATTTCTGTCATTTTTAGATGCTGATTGATATGAAAAAAAAATTAGTATATAGCAAATTACTCTTTAAATATAGTTTTTTTTAAGTATCTTATGTAAATATTCTCTCCATAAATTAAGATTTTTATTCAAGAAATAAATTTGTTTTTTTTCCTCTCTATGATTTTGATCAAGCTCATTCTTTTTATAATTTTGATTATATAATTGTCTCAGAGTACTGGCTAATTGATCTTTATTTTTTATAAAATGTACGAACCTATTTTCTCTAAGAGGATTAAAATTAACTTCATTAGAATCCATGAATATTATTGTTTCACAGCCATTTAAAAATGAATCAATTGCTACTGATGAGTCACCAGCAACAATGCTACAATCGTAATTATAAAATAAATTTTTAGTTTTACTATTTTTAGTAAATTTCTTTATCGACAAAAGTTGAGATTTTTTTATTTTGTAACCTGGATGTTCTTTAAAATAAAAAGTGATGTTAGATTTATTATTTTCAGTGATAAAGCTGTTAATAACATTAATAAGTCTATCTGTAAGATCTTGCAAGTAGCCGCCTAGTATTATAACTTTTTTTGAATTTTTTTTCTTTAATTCTTTTTTCTTTACATAGTTATCCATATCATATCTAAGGGGTTCAACACGTATCAAATTGTTTTCTGGCAAATTAGATTCAAGTGCCATTTTATAACCATTGAAAGTGTTAACTGCTAATTTATTTGGGAAAGGCAACTTATGTAATTTGTCTTTTTTTATATTTTTAGCTTTGTCAAATAATTTTAAATCCCAAAATCTCATTGGGGATTGAATAACACCGATCAGATAAGAATTATTCTCAATTTTTTGTGTTGATATAAAGGCTTTTTCCCAACCTTGTCCTTCATGTAAGTAAAAATTAGCTGATTGATCCTTTAAAAAGGTTGATACTTTTTTAAATAAATAGAAGTAAATAATATTCATCATCAAGACTGGACCAGAAATAGAATTTCTCCAATCTTTGTTAAGTATTGGCCACAAGTCAATTTTATCATCATCAAATAAAAAAATATCTTTTCTTGAGTAAAGGAATATCGAGGAATGAATAATATTTAGAAACTTTGTTATTGATTTAAAGAATATTTTGTAAGTGAAAAATGACTCTAAAAAATAATGGTCTTCCTGATTATTTTTTTTATTAATTTTATTGATATTTTTAGAAATTAATTGAAAATTATTCCCGCTAGAAGTGGTCATGTGCAACCAATTTATATGGTAATTATGTTTTTTTATAATTTGGGGAAGTTTTCCCCAATAGTCTGAATTGAAAAATCCTTTTGAAAGCTGACTCTGATCATAATTTAAAAAATAAGATACTATAAGCACCTGATTTCTTTTTTTTTTATTGTAATGCAATCTTATTTTTTTTAATTTATTTGATAAAAAAAAATACCTTAAAATTGTATGGAATGATCTTAAAAATAAAGGAGAGATATTTTTCAAATTTTTAAAAAAGATGTGACGAAAATTCAAAGTATTTTTTTTGTAAAAAATTGAACTACTTACTTCTAAAAGGTTTAATAAGTTGGTTATGCTTTTTTTGTATTTTCTCGGAATATTAAAAATTTTAATTTTTTCTACTTTCCTTTTTATTATAAAATTTCTTAGAGCGATAACCTTCAAGCAGTCTTGAATTTGCGGACTTTTATATATGTTTTTTTCATAAATAAGTGACATCCACCATAGACTAAACGTATCATCAATTTTGAGGTGATTATTAATACTTTTATTATATATCAATTTATTTCCTATAGACTCAATGAAATTAATGTATTGTTTTTTTATTCGTAAACTATCTTTTTCAACTAAATCAGTAATTGATATGATTTCATCAGAAAACTTTTCTCCACACCAATCTAATTGGTACACTTTTTCTTTACTCTTTAAATTCATTAGATTTATTGTAATACTAAATCAAAACTAGACTTGATAAGATTATTATCTGTAATGTGTTCAATTTTAGCACTGCCAATGCTACTGCATATAACAAAACGATTGCCTTGCACTGTTCTCTTCTTATCTTTTGATAATCTACTAAATAAATTATCAACATTAGGAATCTTAATATTTTTAAGGCAACTCAATTTTGTTGGTAATGTGTATTTAGTTAATATTTCAGAATGTTCTCTTATGATATTTTTATTTCCGTATAAGCTCTCAGACATTTGAGCTGCACACATCATACCTAAAGATACTGCTTCCCCATGCCTTAGGCTTTTTGCATTAATTCCATAAACAGACTCGAATGCCTGACCAAATGTATGGCCATAATTTAAAAGTAGTCTTATGGATTTCTCTTTTTCATCCGAAATTGTATGAAATAGTTTGATGGAAATTGATTTATAAATAAGGTCATAAAGATAATTGTAATCTTTATTAAAAATTTTTTCAGAGTTATTATAAATAAAATTGTAAAATTCTCTGTCATAAATAAATGATTTTTTTATACTTTCGGCAACACCGGCTGAAAAATCCCTATTTTCTAGAGTCTTCATAAATCGCAGATCTATAAAAGAGGCTGATGGATGAAAATAAGTTCCGAGTAAATTTACTGCATCATACATGTTGATACCAGTCTTCCCTCCAATAGAGCTATCCACAGCACTCGTTAAAGTTGTAGGAACATGCACGAGGGATATGCCCCTTTGATAAAGTGACGCAACGAAACCGCATAAATCGCCAATTACGCCTCCACCTACAGCTACTATGCATCCATCTCTAGTCATGCTCATTTGATTTAATTTATCTAGAATTTTTAGTGCTCCATTTAAATTTTTTGATTCAACTCCACCTCCAATAAATAGATGGTTGTAGGAAGTGAAAAGCTTGTGAAGTTGTGTGTCAGGAAGATTTATTTTATTAATAAAATACTCATCCGCTATTATAAGAATTGATTTATTGTTAAAGGTCTTTAAATACTGATCTATATTTTTAGATAAATTATCAGATAAATATATTTGGTAATTATTTTTTGGATAATCTGCTTTTATAGATGAAAACATGTTTTATTAATATAATTTTCTTATTGGATCAGTTTGCATAGCTACTTTAGCCTTCAAATAGTCGTCATTTATATCAACAGAAAAAGAGTTGCCATCCATAGGACAAGAATAAACTCTCATGTCGTTTTCAATAGCTCTTAACAATTCAACATCTTCAATACTTTCAAGAAATGATTGCGATAATTTTGAAAATTTTATTAGTGCTTCTTGAGTAAAAGAAATAACTGAGCAATGCTTTGAAATTACAGAAACTTCTGATTTATATCTATATGGTATGTTGGCACGCGATAACATCATAACCCTTTTACTTGCAGAAGAAATTACCTTGACTATTGTATCCCCAGAATTGTAGGGAACATCAATTGTAGAAATCATTATCTCTGGATCAAAATCACTTTTTAAATGGCTTTTAACAATCATATCAATAAAATCTGGTTTAATTAATGGCTCATCACCCTGTACATCAACAATCAAAGAATCTCCGAATCTTTCTGATATTGAAGCAATTCTTTCAGTGCCATTATTAAAATAATTTTCCGTCTTTATGGTTTGAATATCAAAATTATTACATGCTTGAATAATTTCCTCACTATCAGTGCACACAAATGTTTCACTTATATTTTTAGCTAATTGAGATCTTTTTGCGGTATGAACAACAATTGGTAGACCATCCACTTCAAGTAATGCTTTTCCAGGTAATCTTTTTGACTCTAATCTTGTTGGTATAAGAGCAACAGCTTTTTTCATTTTGAAACCCACCCACCATCTACATAAATAACGTTACCAGTTATATACGAGCTTTTATTAGATATCAAAAATTCAATAGTATTGGAAATTTCCAATGGCTCACCCCATCTTTTCATTGGAATTTGATTGAGAGTCCAATTATATAATTTATTTTTCTTTTTTTTGAAATTACCAAAATAGCTTGTCTTAGTAAATCCAGGTGCAACACAATTTATTCTCACATTGTACTTTGCAAGCTCTATTGCTAGACTTCTCATTCCATACTCAAGTGCACCTTTTGATGCTGCATAGGATGAGAGTTCATCAAAACCTCTTGGACCAACAATTGATGTTAATGAAACTATACTGTGCATTTTTTTTTTATTTTTTATCTTCTTTATGTACTTTACATACTCTTCTGTTAAGACCATTGGGGAGAAAAAATTTGTATCAAATACTTCTTTATATATTTTATCAGTCATTTTCTCAGTTGAGTATCTAGATCTAATTCCTGCATTATTTATTAAAAAATCAATCTTATATTTTGAAAAAATATATTTAGCTAATTTTCTAGTCTCGGTAACATCACTTAAGTCAATATAATAGTTTTTAAAATTCTTTTTATACTTATGAATTATGGTTTTTAAATTACTGTTCTCAGATCTAGTAATACTTATAATTTTATATTTTTTTTCTAGTAACAGTTTAACTGTTGAGAGACCTATGCCTTTTCCACTTCCAGTTATAATACCAGTTTTCATAAATTAAAAATTATACAAATATTTTAATATTTTTATTTCAAATTTGATATTTATAATTATTCCTCTGATGCAAATCTGCTCATTAATCCAGAATAAATTATCGAGAAAGCTAAACCTAAAAATAATCCTACGATTAAACCGATATATGTGTAATATTTAGAAGCAACTTTAACTGAGCTATGATTATCAGCACTGCTTACTCTAATTAAATTTATATTATTAATGTCAATTGAATTATATTCATAAAATAATTTAGTTTCTAGCATATTTAAATCTTTCTCGTATTTAATTTTCTCCAATTGGATCGTATTATTAACAACTGCAATTTCAGTACCATAATTTATATTATCTAAAATTGAATTTAAAATTATAGTTCCATATAAAAATAATATATTTTCTTCATTTAAATATTCATCAGAAAATTCTTCTGTAACAAAGGCATATACCTGATTAGGCTGAGTATCAAACATATCCAATAAATTAGACGGTGATGTTATATTTAATTCCTCAGCTATTTTAATATTTTTAATTATAAGGTTTTTACGAAGCTCATTACGTTTGTTTTCTAAATTCTTTTCAATCGCAACTTCTTTTTTTATTCTCTCTTCTTCAATAACGTATTCTAAATTAAGCAATTCTATATTTTTAGCTATCAAATTTTCTATAGTATCATTTATATGATCTCGTATATATTTAGCATATTCATAAGAAATTTTATCTTCAGAATATTTCTTAATCTGATTAACATGTTTTATTTTTACCCATTTAGCATTTAGATCGTCATTTATCATAAAAGATGAAGAAATAGAGGAGGCCTCTTCTTCATTAATTGAAAATTTTGACATTAGAAATTGATTTTGTCTTTCTCTGCTGAGCGCAGATCTAAAATACATTTCAAAAGCATTTATATTTAAATTCTTATTAATAATATTTTCTTTATTATCGTGGAAATAAATTTTATGCGTATTTTCATAAGAGGGTTCGACGCTTAAAGAAAGAAAATATCCTATTAAAAGTCCTATCACTGAAAATGTCAGTATAAGTATTTTCTTATTCCAGAAAAAAATTAAGATGTCTAATAGATCGATTTCTTCGAATTTTTTTTTCTGCATTATTGATCAAAATTTTAATTTTTTAAAGATGAATTCAGGCATTAATTTAATAATAAACATTATATACCTCCAATAAGGCCCGTAAACAATATCTTTTTTATTTATAAATGATTTAAATATAATCGATGCCATTTTTTTCGGTGTAACTGTAAGAAGATTTGGTGTTTCAATATTTTTTATCATTTGAGTTTTAACAAAGCCTGGCTTTACAGTAATAACTCTAAGATTTTTATTATAATATTTTTGTCTGAGTCCAGATAAATACTGTGTTAAGCCTGATTTAGAAGCACCGTAAATATAATTTTTAGCTCTACCCCTTTCACCAGCAACAGAACTTATACTAATAATAGAAAAATTTATTTTTGGATATTTATTAACATATGTCTCAATAAACTCTTCAATAAAATTTACATTAGAAGTAAAGTTTGTGTTTATAATATTTGATAAATTTCCATTATTTATATCTACATCTGAGTTCATTGCTGACATTTTACCAACAGCACAAAGTACTACTGTTGGTAAAAGAGGCATGTTATTTAAAATATCGCTATATTTATCAATATCGAGGATATCTAACTCAACCAGATAACATCTTACACCATATAATTTAATAATTTCTTCACAAGAATCCTTCAATTCTATCGAATTTCTACTCGATAAAATTATATCGTATCCATCTTGTGCAAATAAATAAACTGTGTTGATAGCAATTTCTGATTTGGAGCCAAGAACTAATAGGCATTTTTGACTATCATCATTTAATATCTCTTTTTTAAATTTTTTCAAATCCCTAGCCTTAAAGATTGTGTTGAAGAAAAAGATAATTTATTTTTTCTTTTCTTTCCTTTTAAAAAAAGATCAATAGATTTTTTTGAGATTTTTCTAAATACTTTTTTATTCATTCTACTATCTTTGGCTAAGTATATTTTACCCTCATTCTCCTCTACTATCTTATCAAATATATTCAATATTGATTTTGATTTTTCATTGACAGGGAAATCTAGTGCAAGAGTATAGCCTTTTTTCGCAAAGGATAGATATCCTATGCTCTCTTTTCCCATTAATTTTAAAACAGCTAAAGTTGGATAGCATTTTTTTGATTCTATTGTTTCAAAAATTAAATCTAAGGTCTTATGAGAATGCTTTTTTGGTACAACAAATTGATATTGTAAAAAACCTTCTTTTCCATAGATATTATTCCAATTTTTTATTCCATCAAGTGGATAAAAATACTCATTATAATGTACTATTTTTTTTGAAGATTGATTTCTTAAATAATAAAATAAATTAAAAATGCGAATTGTTAAATTATTTATAAAAAACTTGAAAAGTCCTATAGGAAATTGAATATTCCTATCCTTAAAACTATGGTTATGCTTTTTATTCTGTATAAATTTTAGTTCTCGTTTTTTTGCATGTTTTCCCTTAAAAAAAACAGACTTTATATATCCATTAGCCTTGCTGTATGAAGTACAGTCAAGCCAGGCAACTGAGTATTCTTGATTTTTTTCTTTCTCAAATTTAGTCATTAAATTTATTAGACTTAAATGATTACTTGCCTCTTGCTTGATATATGCAGTTTCAACTTTTAATAATTGGAAATTTACTTCCATAATTATGCCAGATAATCCCATGCCTCCAATTGTTTTCTTGAACAAATCAGCATTTATTTTTCTGCTGCATATCTTTAATTTCTTATTTGAATCTATAATCTTAATTTCTTTTACAAAATGCGAAAATGAACCAGAATTATGATGATTTTTTCCATGAACATCACATGCAACCATTCCAGCTACAGTTACATACTTTGTACCTGGAGAAACTGGCGGAAACCATCCATGTTTTACTACCAGCTCAAGCACATCTTTCAGAGTAACACCTGCTTCAACTAAAATAGTACCTTTCTTTTTATCAAAACTTATAATTTTATTTACTGATAGCATATCTACAGTATGATTCGTATTAAAAGAACTATCACCATACGAGCGCCCCATACCGCGGGCTATTATTGAACCTTTGACATTTAAATTAATATTCTTTTTATCAGTAGGAAATTGTACTCTGGATATTTTTTTAGGGAAATTTCCCCAACCACTTAATTCTTTTCTGATTAAGTTAACCATATATTCATCTGAGATATTGTAAGGATAGAAATCATTAAAAAGCAACACCAGCTAAATTTATTCTTCAAAGCAAAAACGATTGGATCTGAACTTAATGTTCCTCTGAATGCATTATTAGAGATGTAATATGTCCAAATCAACAAAATTAAAGAAATTATTATGGTTATATTTGACTTATTATAAAGCATTGTTGAACTATCGTTTATAAAATATATAAATAATATTAATTGTGAAGTCACAATAGCTAAGATATTTATACTTTTTAGCAATCCAATATTTGATAATGTATAATTTCTACCAATCTTTTTTAGTATTGAGTCATCATTAATTCTTACTAGTTCTGTAATTCTTTTAATGTTTGCTAAAAATAAAAAAAAGAAAAAACAAAATAATAGTAACCATATTGATACATAGGTATTTGAAGATAGACCGCCTGCAATTACTCTAAATACATAAAATGAAGATAAACAAATTATATCTAATATAATTAAATTTTTAATAGAGATTGAATAAAGTATATTTAGTGCAAAATAAAAACAAATTAATACTGCAAAGTATATACTTATAAAGGAAGACAGGTATAAACTCATAATTACAAGGGTAAAACAAACAAATGCAGAATTTAAAAGTGGAATTTTTCCAGAAGCAATAATTCTATTTTTCTTTTCTGGATGCTTTCTATCGTTTTGAAGATCTAAACAATCATTAATTATATAAATAGATGAGGCAATAAATGAAAATGAAAAAAAACCAATCAAACAAACAATTACTGAACTAATGGAAGTCTTCTGTGCTAAAATAATAGGCAAAAATAATAATACATTTTTACTCCAATGATGAATTCTTATTAACTTGAGTAAATTAATAATATTGAAAAATATATTTCTTTCTTCTGTAATTGTGATGAAATTGACTTTTTTGATTTTTAAAATGAAGTTTATTAAAAAATTATTTTTTGATATATATGCCTTATTGGAATTATTCCACACAGCAATATCAGAAAAACTGTCACCAATATAATCATATTGATAAGCTGTAAATTTAGTGTTTAAAAATCGTCTTTTATTTTCTCCTACTAAATTAATATTTTCAGTACCAAAATATCCATCAAAGATCTTTAGTTTTTCACTAAATTGCTTCACAATCCTAGATGGCGAACCTGAACATAAATAAATTTTACGACCTAGATTACGTTCTTTATTTAGAAATTCATAAACTTTATTATTAATTTTTACTAAATTTACATCAGGTTGAAAATTTGAAAATAAATACGATTTAAGTTTTTTCTTGTAAAAAAAATATATGAAAAAAATAATTAGTGTTTTAAAAAAATTTTTTTTTAAATTATAAAAAAAGGCCTCAAATAAACAGTCTGTCAGGATTAAAGTATTATCTAGATCAACAATAAGTGGAAACTGTGAAGAGTCTCTCATTATTTAACTCTTATCATTTTAAGCATGGAAAATATCAAAAAATTTTTCATATTCTTTGTGAATTAGCGGCCTACAAAATATTAATCTGGAGTATATCTTTATATACTTAATATTATTATTTTTAAATGGGATTATTTTAGTTCCATACGAAACAATTTTTTCATTCGTTGATAAAATAATTTTATTATTTGAGTCAAAGCATTTTATTTTTATCTTAATTTTATGTTTTAAGGGATTATTAAATATTAGTTTAAAATAATTAGTATCATTAAAATTTACTTGTGGAGTGTAGACCGTCTTAAAGAGACTATGCGCCATTATTGATTTGATTTTGCCATCTGAAATATAATTACATGTTCTGTTGCCATGAACAAAATTCCAAAGACTCTCCTTTTTCCTATAGCCTACATATCCTCTTTCTGAGGGATAACTTCCTTTGCTTTCAATTTCAAAGTTATTTATTGAAGAGTGAAATATAAAAAAAGAGCCATAGGTATAAGTATCATATTTTGAAAATATGATTTCCTTATACTCGTTGAACTTTAATACAAAATTCAATTTTTTTAATAATCTACCTTTATAATCAAAAATAAATATTTCTACATTATCTTCAGATAACTCATCTGGATTTATCTGAGAATATAAATTTAATACCGTAATTTTTGTGTCTCTACCCTCTCTGCAATCAAAAAAAAAGAAATCACTGAGACTAGCATTCTTAAGTTTTGGTTCACTAAATATAGTTGGCTTTATAAGAAAATAATTTCTTAAAAAATCAAACTTTTTTTTTAGCTTTTGTATATTTTTATACATGTTATCATTTTTAACTATTTTCAAACCAATAACTTTTCTTTCTCCTTTGAAAATGCAACCTATCTCCAAACACTACATGCTCAACAGGAGGATGGGTATGTTCTATTGACATATTAGTATAATCGTCATTGACAGCGTAATATAAAGGAATGCCTCCATATTCAGATGATTTAAAAATATAAACTATATCATTAGTTTTACTAATATCATCAATATCAAAAAAATTAACTGTATTAGTCTTGCAAATAAGTTCAGAGATTTTTTGTTTTTCTAAATTAAGAACTTCAACTTTGAACTTTTTAATTTCTGGTGAATTTGATAAATTTACAAGATAAAAAAGGTTTTTAATCCCTTTCAATTTTTGTATCATTGGTGAACAACTTACCAGTGAGAGCTTATTTTTTAAAAAGATTGCTGGCAATTCGCCTTGGTAGCTTGCTGCTGAATAATTATTAAATATTTTGATGTTAGATCTCATTGGCAGATGATATTTTTTCTCTAATTTATATGAATTTTTAAGATAATCTTCGTCGATAACTTTTTTCTCAGATAAACATATAAATATTGATTTATCTTTTACTTTTGTGCCTAAATCATCTTTATTAATATTAATTGATTGGTTTTTTTTTATTTCCCCCAAATAATTAAATATCCACCTTTCCCCATTTGTATAAAAATAATTTATATGAAGGTTAGATAAATTCGATTCACTTAAACTGTGTGGAGCGTGATTTACTATATCAATAGAACTTTTTAGTTTATCACTATGAGGATTTAGAAAAAAATAATAAAACATGAACTGATAAATAGATTTAATCGTAGTTTATATCTTCTTTCATAATAACTCTATCTGCCTCAATATCTTTTTTTAACTTGCGTCCTAGAATACTTTCTAATTCTAATGGATTAATTCCGATTCCTGGTCGCTTGAAGCATACATTTGTTCGGTCTAATTTCTCACCTTTTTTTATATCTCTTAATGTCACGATGCTTTTAAGGGCCATTTCTCTTATTTTTTTTTGCTCACTACTAATAATTTTTTTATTTTGACCTAATATTGTTTCACACTTCCTTATTTTGTTAACAAATTTTCCAAAATCATCAATCGACATTGAAGATTTATGATCTGGCCCTTCTAAGTCTCTATCAATTGTAACATGTTTTTCAATAATGGTTGCGCCCTTAGCAAGAGCAAGTAAGCAAGCTTCTTCACCAATTGAATGATCTGAATATCCTAATTTATAATTTGGAAATAATGATCTAAGTTGTTCAAGAAAGTTAAGGTTTAAATCCTCAAACTTTGCAGGATATGAACTTGTACAATGTAAAATTGTAATATTTCTATTATTTTTAGGATCAATATAATTTAATGTTTTTTTTATTTCATCAATTGAAGACATGCCAGTTGATAATAAGACTTCTTTATTTGTGGATTTTATAAAATCTAACAAATCAATTGAGCATACTTCACCCGATGGGATCTTTAAAAAAGGTAGATTTATATTTTTATTTATGAACTTTAAGTTATCAATATCAAAAGCCGTAACTGCATATATTTTATTATATTTTAAACATTCATTAGATAATTTAAGATGTTCTTCTCTTGATAGTTGGTTTTTTTTACTCATTTCTATGACAGTCTTAGATTTATCATTTATTTTTTGATAATCTGCTTTAAAAGAGTCCTTGCTATAAACATCCTCTGGACTAGCAAGCTGAAATTTTATTATATCTAAATCATATTTTGATAATTTTTTAATATAATCCAACGCCATCTCAAATGATCCATTATGATTTGGACCAACTTCAGCAATAATTCTAATTTTGTTCATTTAATCTTATATATACTTTTCAGCCTCTTCAAAATCTTCAATATAATCTATGTCGATTGATTGTTTTTTATTATTAATAACATATGGAATCGTATTTGGAGAAAAAAAACTCTTTCTTTTTTTTAGATTTTCTATGGTTGAAATATAAAACGAACCTGACAAGTAGTATTTATCTTCATTTTTCTTATAGTTTTTTGAATGATTTAATTTCTGAAGAAGATTATTTTTTATTATATAAGTATTTTTATTTTCATTCTTTATATTATTAACAGATATGACTGAGCTTCTTTTTTCTTTAAATATTGAGAGCGCATCTGAGGTTGATTTTAATTCTCTAAATGGCGTTGTAGGCTGTAGTAAGAATACGCCATCTAATTTACTGAATTCTCTTTCAAAACATTCAATCTCATAAAGAACAACATCAATAGTTGAAGTTTCGTCCTTTGCTAACTCTTTGGGCCTTAACCGTGGACAATTTACACCTGCTCGCTTAGATATTTCCATAATTTTTGGATCGTCAGTTGAAACAACAATATTATTTATTTTAGATAGCATTTTTGCATGATTTATAGTCCACTCAATCAAGGGTAAGTCACCCAAAACTCTTACATTTTTGTTCTTTAATCTCTTAGATCCTCCACGTGCTAAAATTAAAAACAATATATTCATGTATATTAAATCTACTAATAACCTTTGATGTAATTAACTTTGTTAATAAGTGTTTTGCCAAGATCAAATTTAGATAAATTTTTATCTATAAGTGCCAAGCGTCGAGAGAAATTATCAGTAAGTCCTGCTGTATGACTTGAATATATTAAATTTTTATCTTTACTATTAAAATATTTTTTTAATTTATTACTTCTTAGCACGTCTACTCCAACTCCATAATATTTTTCTGATTTTAAGAAATTAGAAAAATCATCCTCATTAATTATGTCTGATCTAGATACATTAACTAAAATAACATGCTTATTTAACTTACTAAATACTTCATAATTTATGATACCTTTTGTAAGACTGGTGAGTGCAATAGAAATGATTATTATATCGTATTGAAATACAATTTTTTTTTAAATCTTTAATTAGAAAAAAATTATTTATATATTTTGATTTTTGTTTGTTGCGATGTAATTTTATAGCATCAATCTCTGTGCCCATTTCCTTAAGCAAAAAAGATATTTTTTTTCCTATACCGCCATAACCAATTATTAAAGCTTTTTTTTGATTAATTTCAATTGGTCTTTTATTTTTTCTGTTATCATTTTTATCCTTTACAAATTTTAGTTGTCTTGAAAGAAAAAGAATTAGTGCGAGACAATGCTCGGCAACATTCAGATCATTAATTCTTTTTCCACAAGTTAATATAAATTTCATATCATCAAACAAATGTGAATATTTATCAACACCTGCAATTGGGACATGGACCCATTTTAAATTTTTTAATTTTGTATATGATCTAGAAATTAAAAATTTATTAATTTTTTCAAAATCGAATGCTACTAAAGCTATAAGATCCTTAAGATTTTTTGAATTTAATTTATTTAATTTTACAAAATTTAAATTTTTATACTTTCTTTGTAATGATTTAAAATTTTCACTATTAAAACCAACTAAGCCAATTTGTTTCATGCTATTCCACTAATATTTCTTTTAATATTTCCAATCCTGTTTTACCACTTTTCTCTGGATGAAACTGAATTCCCCAAATGTTCATATGTTTCACAATTGCAGGGACCTTTAGGTCGTCATAGTCGATATAGGAAATTATGTTTTTTTCTTCAGTCCTCATATAGCTATTTTCAGACATAAATCAATTAGTTTATGAATTAACTTTGTGTACTGATATACCTTTTGAAACAAAAATTTTATTCGGCACCTTTGGTAAAATAATTTGATTACCTAAGCAAAGATCAACAGCAGCCTTCAAATAATTCATTCCTGAAAGGTGTGTTACAGGATATCCACCGCCAAATCTCGGATTGAAATCTATGCAGAATATATCTTTTTTTTTATCAACCATTATATCGCAATCTAAATTTCCAATATGCTTAGTTGCAGTCGAAATTTTAAAAGCAAATTCATCAAGCATCATCTCGTGTACTATAAAAGCTTTATCAGTTTCGCCAGATCTCATCGAAACCTTTTCTTTAACGCAATGTGAGATATAGTTGCCCTGAAAATCGTTAAAAATATCTATGTGATATTCTGTTCCAACGATCAGTTTTTGATATATAACATCTATAGATTTTTTAACATTTATCTCACTAGTATAATAAATAAATTTTAAGTCATTCGATCCACTACCAAAAATTTTTTTACAGACGACCGGCAAATTGTCTTTAGCTATATCTTCTTGATTAATTAATTCAGGTGTTCTTAAATTATTTTCATAACAAAAATCAAAAAACTTTTTTTTATTCAAACAACTTTCAATAAAGTTTTTTTCAGAAACTAAGGGAAAGCAATTAAGATTTATTAGTTCATCGCGATTTATTGCTATAACTTCTAAGTCAAGATCTGAAAGTGGTATGAGTAAATCAATTTTATTTTCAATAATTTTGTTTTTTAAAACAGAAAAATAATTATTTTCGTTGTTAACGACTTTGGGAGTCTTAATATTTGTGATCTTTTCGTCTAAATAAAAAGAGGGGACCGTTGAGTCGCAATCTGATAAAAAAATATTTAACTCATCGTAAGACTGACGTAATTCTAAAACGAATTCAACTAGGTAAGTTCTTCTGCCAGCGTTAGTGAATAATATATTCAAATATTTTTTCTTCTTTTGATAATAAAATTAATAAGTAAATTAATTGCTTTCTTGAATGATATTTCATTAATAGCAAGTGAGATTCTAATAAAACTATCCCAATTTTTACCAAAAAAAATACCAGGAGTGCACGCTACATTTGTCTCATCTATTAAGTCTCTACAAAACGCATCTGAAGTTCGTCCATCCTTAGAAATATTTAAAAAAACAAAAAGGCCTCCATTAGATTCTGAAATTGGAAAATTTCCAATTTGTGAGGTTTGAAACTTAAGGTATCTATAATTATTCAATAATCTTACGTTATATTTTTTTAAATGAATTGGTGGAATAGAAAGTGCTTTTAATGCACCATGCTGAATAAACTCTGGCACATTAGTATTAATATGCTGCTGAATTTTACAAGCTTTCTCAATTATTTTCTCATTTGCTACCATATATCCAATTCTCCATCCAGTCATTGCAAATGATTTTGAAAAGCTATTAATAGTGATAACTTGATTTGCTATTTTTCTGTAACTTCCTAGCGAAATATGTTTTTCACCATTAAAAACTAGCTTATCATAGACTTCATCAGATATTAATATTATTTTATATTTATAGATCAATTCGACAATTTTTTTTCGTGAGTTCTTGTCCAGAGTGATTCCTGTTGGATTATTTGGAAAGTTTATTAGCATCACTTTAACTTTGTATTTTTCAATAAGTGATTTTAGTTTTTCAAAATCAATTGAAAAATCATTTTTTTTTAAATCAAAATTTATAATTTTAGCCTGATGTTCTGAAATTAATATTTGAGGTATATAACTTGGGTAGCATGGATTTATATTAAGAATACTCATATTTTTTTTTAAAATTGATGAAAGAGCTAAAGTAAGAGACATTTTTGCTCCTGATGTAATAATTATATTATCAATATTAGCTTTTATTTTATTGTTAATCTTAAGATGTTCTGAAAGTTTTTTTCTTAGGCTTGTTATGCCCATTGGACTTGAGTATTTAGTCTTTCCAAGCTTCATTGCATTGTAAGATTCCCTTAAAATTATTTCTGGCGTATTAAAGTCTGGCTCACCAAGACCTAGCGATAGAATTTCTTTTCCTTGTTTATTCTTTTTTGAGGCAAGTTTACTAAACTTTGATTCTATTGACTCTTCTAAATTTTTAGGAAATGTCATAATCAATAAATTTCTTCCTTAATATCTTTTGACTTTTAATATTCAGTTTTGATAATGATTTAGCTATTTTTCTTCCTGCTGAACCATTACCATATGGATTACGCATTTTTTTTAATATTTTCCTAAATTTCAAAGTTTGACTTTTTTTAATCCCTTTAGTGATTGATAATTCATCACAGTTTACATTAATTACATTATCTGGATGTACTTTCCCATTTTGCCTTGATCCGATGTTTATTACCGGAAGCTTGAATGAGGCGGCTTCAACTATCCCACTTGAGGAATTTCCAACCATAAACTGAGCTCTAGACATTAAATAATTATATATATCTGAACCTGCATTTTTAAATATTAATTTTTTAAAACCTTTTTTTATTTTAAATTTTTTTATTTCTCTAATAATCGTTAATGTACCAGGATCAGCATTTGGATAAGTAAAAACTATGGAGATTTCAATATTATCTAATGCTTTTAAGAAAGATCTGATCTGTCTTTTTAAGTCAATTAGTTCTAAAGTAACTGGATGAAAACAAGCTAAGCAGAACCTGTTGGGTATTTTAATTTTATTTCTCTTCTCATAATTTTCAACATTTTTAATTGAGAAATCAAAGATATTATCTAATCCAGGAGCTCCATAATTTTTTATTCTCCATGACTCTTCACCCATCTGTATAAGCCTTTCACGATAGTCTTTATGTATTACATAGTGAAAATGAGACATCTTTGTTATAGCATGTCTTACCAGTTCATCTATTGCTCCTTCTGTGACAGCTCCTCCGTGTAAGTGGACAACAGGTATACCTAAACCGATAGATGAAATTGAACCAGCTAACATTTCATACCTATCTCCTGATAATACAAATATATCAGGTTTATTCTTTGTAAGGTAGTTAGTTAATGCAGCGGCAATATTAATAATATTATTTTGTAAAGAATTTATTTTTGAATAATTCTTGTTTTCTTTAATTTTTATAAAATCTAATTTTTTAGATTTTATTTCTTTATATGTATTACCGAATTTTTCATCAAAATGAGCTCCTGTAACTAAAAGTTTGGATTGAACATTTTTAAATTTATTTAAAGCAATTATAATTGGAAAATATCTATCAAAATCAGATCTACCAACTGATAAAAAATAAATTATTTTTTTATTCATAAAAATTGAAATCTAAATCATTAAATTCAAGATTTGCCCTCTCTAATGTAGACATCTCACCAACATCTATCCAATATTCATGAACTGGAAAACAAATGACTTTCATTTTATTTTCAAGTAGTTTTTTTACAAGTTCTGGTAAGTCCATCTTTTTATTATTCCCTATAATTTTTTTTATTTTAGGATTCAGAACATATATGCCAGCATTTATTTGAACATTAGCTTTTGGCTTTTCATCAAATTCCAGTAAATTTAAATCTTTTGTGGCTAAAACACCATAAGGAATAGTATTTTGAATAATCTTTAGACATAAAGTTACATCAGCATTATTTTTTTCATGAAAACTCAACAAACTTGCAAAATTAACTTTTGTAATAATGTCGCCATTTATTACGATTGTTGGACAATCTAAATTATCTAATTGACCAAAAGGACCAATTGTTCCCAGAGGTTGCTTCTCTTTAAGAAAAGAAATCTTACCCTTAAAGGACTTCAAATTCTGAAAGTAACTAATTATTTTCTCTTTTTTGTAATTTACTGAGATAATAAAATCGTTAAACCCATAGGAAGCTATTGATCTTATTGATGTCTCCATTATTGGTCTTCCACCTATATTTATAAGTGGTTTAGGAATTTCTTTAGTAATAGGGTGCAATCTTTTACCTTCACCTCCTGCGAGAATTAATACTTTATTTTTTAATAATTGAGTTTGTTTGTTTTCGCTAAAATCTAAACAATCAAAAATATCAATAATTTGTGATTTAATGTTTAGGACTGGATATACAAAGATACCCTCTATTTTATTATTTTCTATAACAGAATTTTCTAGTTTTTCATTTTCTTTGATAACGAAAGGACTGGGATTTGAGATTTCTTCAATCTTATCCATAATAGATTTTTTGTTTAATATTGCTCTGCGAAAATCTCCATCAGTAACTGTTCCTATCACTTCATTATTTTCTTCTACCACTATTAATGTCGAAACTCTTCGTTCACCCATTAGTTTCATTGAGTCCCCTATGGAAGTATCTTTATTAACTAAATATTTTTTCCAACTCATATAATTAAATTATATTATACCCACTTGGTAAATTAATTGTTCTACTTACAATATCATTCGTAACATCTAAATTATCTGAAGGGCAGGTTTTATACATTTTTAGTCTGTTGAGAGGTTCCCAAAGTGGTCTAGCTTGATATCCATTATTATGTAATCTTTTCAATAAGTCATTTCTTATTGATTTAAAATTTTTTTCAATGATTATTGTGTTTAGCCAATAATTACTTATTGATTGTTTAGGTTCCTTAAAAAATTTTACATTATCTAAATTTCTGAAAATCATTTCATATTTCCTCGCAAGTTTTCTCTTGTAACTTATTAGTTTTGAAATCTTATCAAATTGTGAACAACCTATAGCGGCATTAATATTTGGCATTCTAAAGTTATATCCAATATCATCGTGTATATATTCCCATTTATGTTTTACCTTAGCTTGAGTTGATAGATGTTTTGCTTTTTCATAGAATTCTTTACTTTTTGTTAATAAAGCACCTCCCCCTCCAGTTGTAATTACCTTATTGCCATTAAAACTCAGTATGCCTATATCGCCAAATAATCCAGTATGTTTATTTTTAAAAAAACTACCTAATGATTCAGCTGCATCTTCAATAACCTTTATTTTAAATTCATTTGCTATTCTTACGATTTCTTGAATTCTTGCAGGATGACCATATGCGTGTATTACCATGATCGCTTTAATAATTTTTTTGGTCTTTTTATTAATACATCCTGACTTTGTAATAGAAGTAATTTTTCTAAGATAATTTCTCAATTTTTGAGGGTCTATTCCAAGAGTTTCTTCTTCAATATCAACAAAATGTGGAGTGCCATTCATATAAGTAATGGCATTGGCAGGGGCGATAAAGCTTAATGCTGGCATCAAAACCTCGCAGTTTTTATCAATTTCTAGCAATCTACATGCTAAATGCAAAGCTGATGTGCCTGAATTTGTTGTAATTGCATATTTAGCTCCAGTAAAGTCAGTAATTTTTTTTTCAAAATTAACCACATATTCGCCTAAATAAGAAACATATCCACTTTCAATACATTTTTTTAAATATCTCTTTTCATTTTCACCAAGATAAGGTTCGTGTAATCCAACTTTTTTTGATTTAATTACACTTTTAACTGATTGAAGTATATGATTGCTCAGAGTAGATTTTTTAAATTTTTTCATCAAATATTGTAAAGGTGAGATCTATAGTTATTTAGATTTTTTTGATCTGAGAACCAATTAATCGTTTTTTCTAATCCTTTAAGTAAACCTTTTTTTCCAGAGTACTTTGGCTTCCATTTCAGGATTTTATATGCTTTAGAATTGTCACAAATTAGCCTATTAACTTCACTATCTCTAGGGCGTATTCTTTTTTTATCTATCTTGATCGAATAATCATTATTTATTATTTCACCAATGATTTTGACTATCTCTTTAATTGATATCTCATACCCGGAGCCAATATTTATAGTTTCACCAATACTTCTTTTATTACCAATTGATGAGGTAAAACCATTCACAGTATCTTCAATGAAATTAAAATCACGAGTGGGAAATAGCGCACCTAAGTTAATTTGAGGTTTGTCACTTAGAAGTTGTGTGATGATTGTAGGTATAACCGCTCTTAGTGACTGGCGAGGTCCATAAGTATTAAAAGGTCGGATAGTCGTTACTGGAATTCCAAATGATTTATTATAAGAAACGGCCATTTGATCAGCCGCTATTTTAGTTGCTGAATATGGAGATTGACCGTTTAAGGGATGTTCTTCATTGATTGGAGTCTTCATCGCAGTACCGTAAACTTCGCTCGTTGAAGTATGAATAAACTGCGTTAATTTTTTATTAGATTTTGCTGACTCAAGTAAATTAGTGACACCTATTACATTAGTTTCTATATATGAAAGTGGTGACTGATAAGAATAAGGAATAGCTATGAGTGACGCTAAGTGAAAGATTATATCAACGTCCTGTGAGTTTTTTAATACAAAATGGGAGTCCCTTATATCACCACTAACAACCTCAACATTTTTTAAGACTTGTTTATTTATTGTATCGAGCCATCCCCACGAATTAAATGAATTATAATAAGTAAACGCCTTAACCTTGTGGCCCAACAGAACAAGTTTTTCGACTAAATGAGAGCCTATAAAACCATCAGCTCCAGTTACAAGAATTTTCATTTTATTGTTTTCCAAATTTCAGTCATACGAAAAAAGTAGAATTAAAGTTGCTTAATTATTTTTTTAAACAATTACAATTTTTAATAATCTACATCAACTTATTTTTATAAAATTATTAATCAACTAATTAATTTCTTTCAATTTACTAATAATTTTGTTTGAAATAATTTCCCAAGAATCTGTGTCTGATTTTGAAGCAAATTTATTAGCAATTAATTTTATATCTTTATCTTCTTGAAAACTTCTATTTCGATTAATAATATTTTTAATATAGTCACATAAGTCAATCATATTATCAAATATTGTATTCGGACTATAATCAGCCCATATCAAATCTTTTTTTGATTTCATTCTCATCATATATGGCACAATTACAATTTTATTGTTTGAAAAAGCTTCCATCAAGGAAGAGCTTGTACTGTCAGCAATCAAAAAATCAGAAAATGCCATTAATTCATATGTATTAAAATCATTAAGTTCATAATGAACTCTTCTTTTTTTGGTTTTATCAAAATTTAAAATTTTTAAATATCTTCTATATTGCTTAAAATTTCGAGGTCTTAATATAAGACCAACATCTGGATTTATATCTAATAACAAACTTATATTAGAAAATGCTTTTTTTAAAACTACTGTATCATTGAATTGTGTGTTTGAATCTATTGAAGGTAGAAGAAAAAGAATATTATATTTGTTATTATATTTTTTCTTAAATTCTATTTCTTTTTCAAGGTTGTTTATAGCATCCAACACTTGATTTTTATTAGGATTGCCTACAATTATATGTTCTTTTGAATGCCAATATTTCCCATAAAAATCAATATAACCTTGTCCGTGTGTAAAGAAAAAATCATAGTAAGTGTGAAGGAAAATAAGAGAAGTATAAGGCTTAATAAATAAAGAGTGATGTATGCCACAATGTTTCAAATTGTACTTATTTTGAATGATCGTTCTAATTATATGTTTAGCATTATAGTCATCCCTGCTAAAAAATATCTTTATCCTGAAATATGAACAAAATATCTCATGCTCATATCCATCTTTTAACAATAAATAATAATTTCTTAATGGAAAGTCGCGGCGAATGTTCATGGTGAAACATTTAATGTAACAAAATATAAGTTTTATATAATCACTTAAGATTTCATGGGTAATTTTTAGAGTAATTGCGAGCTTCGTTTCATCACACACTGAAGCTCCGTTTGTACTGAGTTTTTTATTAAAGATTTTTCTCTCTACAAAATTAAAATTCCAATTGGAATAAATAAAAAGGTATTTAATCCTTTTTGGCATATATTCATATAATTTGTTATCATTTCTAGAATTCTTAAATTTTCTTATTTTATCTAATTCATCTGAAGAAAATCCGTTTGCTAGGTGTTGCCCAATATCATAATATCTCTTCTTTGGTTTATTAACTTTTATTCCGTTACTTAAAATTAACTTAGCAATTAAAAAAGGTAAGTAAAGAAGCATATAAAGAAGATCATTAAGTTTAGTTTGAAAATAATTATAAATCCAATGCCACTTGAACGAACATTGGTAGTAATCAAAATTCATAAATTTATCTACTTTTGTAAAAAAATTATTACTTAAAATAACTTTTGTGTCATGATTGGGACATTTATTGAGAAAGTATTGATAAATTAATATGATTCTTATTCTATCCTGAATATTTCTTACAGAGTATTTTTTAAGGGCTAAATAGATTTTATTAGTATTAAATTTATTATATAAGTATCTATAGAATAAATTATCTTCTAAACTAAATTTTTTTTCAAAATATATATTAGTTAACCTGTTTGCTTGAAATGTAAAATTTTGTTCAATTTCTTGACTTAATTTGATTTCTTTTACGTCTTTACAGCTATTGATGTTTTTAATATAGACATCAATCTGATGGGGTTTAAAAAAATAGATCTGATTATTATTAAAATTTAAAAATTTAAAATATATCTGACTAATAAATGTTTTATTTTGTCTTATTAT
>MDTB01208397.1_pt1 | contig 27098 bp, 23 predicted proteins | sample 811161 | NCBI WGS metagenome assembly MDTB01 (sample SAMN05326650, study PRJNA326480) | marine metagenome | isolation source: seawater | place: Mediterranean Sea | collected 2009 | reverse complement strand
TATTATAAACTTTTTTTTTATTTTTTTTATTTCTTCAATATTAATATTCTTAGGAGGAGATTATGAGTCTCTTAAAATTTTTTTCAATTCTTTTTTTGGTAAATTTTTAATTATATCTTTTTGTTGGACTTTTAGTTTTCAAATCTTAAATGAAATTAGGCATCTTGTATGGGACATGGGATTTGGCTTTGATCTTAAAGTAGCTAAAATTACTGGAATTATAACTATTTTTGGTTCTTTTATTTTTGCAACCTTATTTTACTTGCTTGGAAAGAATCTAATATAAGATGATAAAAGCTACAAAAAAATGGTTAACGATTAAAATCACATCAGGAATTTTAATTCCTCTTATGATTTGGTTTATAATTAATTTTGTTTCACTAATAGATGCTAATAATTCTCAATTGGGAGTATTTTTTGAGTACAATTTTAATAAGATAATTTTTACTTTATTTATAATATTTGCTTCTATTTTTTATTCACTCACAATAAGTGAGGTTTTTGAAGACTATATAGGCAATTTAAAAATCAAAAATGCCGCAAATAGATTACTTGTTTTATTTAGTATAATAATAACATTATTATTAATTATTTTTTTAATTAGGATTTAAGACTTATGAAGTCATATAAAATTATAGACCACGAATATGATGTCGTTGTCCTTGGAGCAGGTGGATCAGGACTTAGGGCTGCTGTTGGACTTTCTGAAGCTGGTCTTAAAACCGCTTGTATATCAAAAGTTTTTCCAACTAGAAGCCACACATCAGCTGCACAAGGCGGTATTTCAGCAGCTCTAGGAAATATGGGAGAAGATGATTGGAGATGGCACATGTATGACACTGTAAAAGGATCTGATTGGCTCGGTGATCAAGATGCAATTGAGCATTTATGTAAAGAAGCTCCCAAAGCAGTTATAGAATTAGAAAAATACGGAGTTCCATTTAGTAGAACTAAAGAGGGAAAAATTTACCAAAGAGCTTTTGGGGGAATGACCAAGAATTATGGAAACGACTCTGTACAAAGAACTTGTGCTGCTGCTGACAGAACTGGACATGCAATATTACATACTCTTTATGGACAAGCTTTAAAGCATAATACAGAATTTTTTATAGAATATTTTGCTTTAGACCTTTTAATGAAAAACGGTGAATGCAAGGGACTTATAGCATGGAACTTAAACGATGGAACGATACATAGATTTAGATCGCATATAACTATTATTGCAACTGGCGGATATGGAAAAGTTTATTATACTGCAACATCAGCCCACACTTGTACAGGAGATGGTAATGCAATGGCATTACGCGCAGGATTGCCGCTTCAGGACATGGAATTTGTCCAGTTTCATCCAACAGGAATTTATGGTGTTGGAACATTAATATCAGAAGGTGTTAGGGGTGAAGGTGGTTTCCTTTTAAATTCAAAAGGTGAAAGATTTATGGAGAGGTACGCACCAAAAGCCAAAGACTTAGCCTCTCGGGATGTTGTTAGCAGATCAATAGCTGTAGAAGTTAATGAGGGAAGAGGTGTGGGAAAAAATAAAGATCATGTTAATTTACATTTAGATCATCTAGACCCAAAAGTTATTGAGGAAAGACTACCTGGTATTGCAGAGTCAGCTAAAACTTTCTGCGAAGTTGACGTTAGAAAAGATCCCATACCAGTTGTTCCCACAGTACACTACAATATGGGGGGTATACCCACGAACTATAAAGCAGAAGTCTTAACATTAAATGGTAAAGAGGCAACTGTACCAGGTCTGATGGCTATTGGCGAAGCCGCATGTGTTTCTGTTCATGGAGCAAATAGACTAGGCTCCAATTCTCTTATTGATTTAGTAGTTTTTGGAAAGTCTGCTGCGAATAGAGCGGCTGAAATTATAAAACCCGGAACACCTCATGAAACTCTTCCGCAAAGCGAAACTGATAAATGTTTAGATCGTTTCGATAAACTTCGAAATGCTTCTGGTTCTACAAAGACATCCGAACTAAGATTGTCTATGCAGAGGACCATGCAATCAAAATGTGCAGTTTTTAGAACAGAAAAAACTTTAAAAGAAGGTATGGATGAAATTAGAAAACCTTTTGATAGCATGAATGATATTTCAGTTTCTGATAAATCATTGCTTTTTAATACTGATCTTGTAGAAACTCTAGAATTTGATAATCTTATTAGACAGGCTATGACTACGATAGATTCTGCATATCATAGAAAAGAAAGTAGAGGTGCACATGCAAGAGAAGATTATAAAAGTAGAGATGATAAAAAATATATGACACATACACTTGCTTGGCAAAAAGGAAGTGAGGTTAAAGTAGCATATAGACCAGTTCATGCAAAAACTCTAACTAATGAAGTACAATATTTTCCTCCAAGAGAAAGAGTGTATTAATGGTACAATTTAGTCTTCCGCAAAATTCAAAAATTATAAAAGGGAAATTCTTCAAAGACCGCACAGGATCAAAAAATATAAAAAAAGTTAATATTTATAGATGGAATCCATCCGATAATGAAAACCCCAGAGTAGACACTTTTGAAGTTGATTTAAACGAATGTGGACCAAAAGTATTAGATATTCTTTTTAAAATAAAAAATGAAATTGATCCTACCTTAACTTTTAGAAGATCATGCGCTCATGGAGTTTGTGGTTCATGCGCAATGAATGTCGATGGAGTAAATACATTATCATGTATAAAGTCTCATTCTGATATAAAAGGCGAACTAAACATTTACCCCCTACCACACCTCAAAGTTATTAAAGATTTAGTGGGCGACTTAAGCACTCTTTATAAACAGTACGAATCCGTTGAACCTTGGTTAAAAACAAAAGTTGGTAAACAAACATCTACAGAAATAAAACAATCTCAGGAAGACAGAGCAAAACTTGATGGTTACTACGAGTGTATACTTTGTGCTTGCTGCTCGACTTCTTGCCCAAGCTATTGGTGGAATGGAGATAAATATTTAGGACCTGCTGTTTTATTACAAGCTTATCGTTGGATAACAGATAGTAGGGATGAAGAAAGAAAAGAGAGATTAAAAAAAGTAGCAGATGAACTAAAATTATATAGGTGCCATACGATTATGAATTGTACTAATTCGTGTCCCAAAGGTTTGAATCCTGCAAAAGCTATAGCCTCAATTAAAAAAATGCTTGCAACAAGCTAAAAGCTTAATTAATCATTAATAATGAATTCAATTCAGCATTTTGTTGATGGCAAGATATTTAGAGGTACTTCTAAACGAACTGGCAAAGTCTTTAATCCAGCTACTGGCGAACAAAATTCAGAAGTAATTCTGTCTACAACCGAAGATGTTAATAAAGCAGTCATGGTTGCTAAAAAAGCATTTTTAGACTGGTCTCAAAAAACACCTTTATCCAGAGCCCGGGTACTATTTAAATTTAAAGAGTTGATCGAAAAAAATTCAGATCTTTTAACGAAAATTATAGTTTCAGAACATGGAAAAGTTTACGAAGATGCTAAAGGATCTCTAACTAGAGGTCTAGAAGTTGTAGAGTTTGCATGTGGAATTCCTCAATTATTAAAAGGAGAATTCACTGAAAATGTTGGAACCAATGTAGATAGTTGGTCTATGCGGCAGCCCTTAGGTGTTTGCGCAGGAATTACACCGTTTAATTTTCCGGCCATGGTTCCAATGTGGATGTTTCCAGTTGCAATTGCATGTGGAAATACTTTTATATTAAAACCCTCAGAAAAAGATCCAACATGTTCTATGAAATTGGCAGAACTATTTTTAGAAGCCGGTTTGCCACCAGGAGTATTCAATGTTGTGAACGGCGATAAAGAAGCAGTGGACGCAATTATAAATAATAAGGATATAGCTGCAGTAAGTTTTGTGGGATCGACGCCAATTGCAAAATATATTTACGAAAATTGTGCTAAAAATGAAAAAAGAGTCCAAGCTTTAGGCGGAGCAAAAAATCATTGTGTGGTTATGCCGGATGCTGATTTAGATCAAGCTGTAAATGGATTAATGGGGGCTGCTTATGGCTCAGCCGGTGAAAGATGTATGGCCCAATCTGTAGCAGTTGCAGTCGGTAAAATCGCTGAACCTTTAGTTAAAAATTTAGCTAAGAAAGTTGAAGCTCTAAAGGTAGGACCTGGTTTAGATAAAAAATCTGAGATGGGACCTTTGGTTACAAAAGAACATTTAGAAAAAGTTAAGAGCTATGTTGATATAGGGGTAAAGGAAGGAGCAAAACTAGTAGTTGATGGTAGAAGTTTAAGTCACCAAGGTTATGAAAAAGGTTTTTATATGGGGGGATGTCTTTTTGATAATGTTAAAAAAAACATGAGAATATATAAAGAAGAAATATTTGGACCAGTATTATCTGTAATACGAGCTAATGACTACAATGAGGCTTTAACTCTTGTTAATGACCATGAGTTTGGAAATGGAGTTAGTATCTTCACGAGAGATGGAGATACAGGACGATCTTTTGCAAGTAATGTAAAAATTGGCATGGTTGGCATAAACATTCCTATACCTGTTCCAATGGCATTTCATAGTTTTGGTGGATGGAAAAGATCACTTTTTGGTGATCAGCATATGCATGGTCCAGAAGGAGTAAGATTTTATACAAAACTAAAAACTGTTACATCAAGGTGGCCATCAGGAATCAAGTCAGATCCTGAGTTTACAATGCCAACAATGAAATAATAATGAGAAAAAAAATTTCTTTAATAGGCGCAGGACAAATTGGTGGAACTCTAGCCCACTTAATAGCTTTAAAAGAATTGGGGGATGTAGTTCTCTTCGATGTAGCCGAAGGACTCGCGAAGGGTAAAGCATTAGATATAGCACAATCTTCAGGCGTAAGCGGTTTTAATGTAAATCTTGAAGGAACAAATGATTATAAAGATATTAAAAACTCCGATGTTGTTATTATTACCGCTGGTGTTCCAAGAAAGCCAGGCATGAGCAGAGACGATTTGCTTGGAACAAATCTTAAAATTATTAAGCAAGTGTCAGAAGGAATAGTAAAAAACACGCCTAATGCTTTTGTGATTTGTATAACGAATCCACTAGATGTTATTGTTATGGCATTACAAAAATATTCAAAATTACCAAGCAAGAAAGTAGTAGGTATGGCAGGAATTTTAGACTCTTCTAGGTTTAAACATTTTCTCTCAAAAGAACTAAACACTCCAATTACAAAAATAAATTCATTAGTTTTGGGGGGCCATGGAGATACAATGGTGCCATTACCAAATCAAACGCTAGTTAACAAAAAATCTTTAACAAAACTAGTTGAAGAAAAAAAAATTTCTGAAGAAAACCTTTCCTCTATCATAGAAAGAACAAGAAAAGGGGGTGCTGAAATTGTTAAACTTTTAGAAAAAGGCTCTGCATTTTATGCGCCAGCAGCCTCGGGCGTTCAAATGGCAGAATCTTATTTAAAAGATTTAAAAATGACTTTACCTTGTGCTGCTTTTTTGAATGGAGAATATGGTGTTAAAAATTTGTATGCAGGAGTACCAGTAATAATTGGACAGCAAGGTGTTGAAAAGGTAGTAGAGCTAACTTTAAACGAACAAGAAAAAGAAAATTTTAATTTGTCAATAAATTCTGTTAAAGAACTTTTCGATGCTGCAATAAAAATTGACAGCAGCTTAGGTAAATAATTTTTTTGATTTATATTTAATGAATAAAAGTATTTTTTTAAAAAAAGAAAATCTGTTAGCTATAATTCTTTTTTTCTTTTCAGTTTTTATTAATCAATATTACGCAAGTAAAGGCGTCTCTCCACATGATAGTTTTTCACATTTTGATACTGGTTACAGAATTTTACAAGGCGAGTATCCCTTCAAGTCCTACTGGATAATATCTGGCCCACTTGTAGATTATATTCAAAGTATTTTTTTTTATTTTTTCGGAACTAACTGGAAAAGCTATGTTTTTCATGCATCCTTTTTTAATGGAATAATAACATTAGCTACATTCTTTGTTTTAATAAAATTTAAAGTTAAAATAATTTATAGTTTTTTATTTTCTCTATTTTTTTGTATTCTTGCTTATCCATCTAGCGGAACACCCTTTGTAGATCATCACGCTACTTTTTTTTGTTTGCTTGGTATTTATTGTTTAATGTTAGCTATAAAAACAGAAAAGAATTATTATTGGTTTTTTTTGCCAGTCTTTCTTGTTTTTGGTTTTCTCTCAAAACAAGTACCAACCGTTTACGTAGGTATAATCTCAAGCTTTATTTTAATATCATTTTCAATATTTAAAAATAATTATAAATGGATTATTCCAGTTTTTTTAAGTTCATCATTATTAATATTTTTTTTTGGCATTATTATATTTTTACATGATATAAAGTTTTCTTCATTTATTGAACAGTACATTGTATATCCACGAGCTATAGGTAGTGAAAGATTTCAAAATTATCAATTTAATTTTAGTAGTGTTATACTGCAGTTTAAATACATTCATTTATCCTTAATTATTTTATTCTTTTCTTATTTTTGGGAAAACTTTAAATATAAAAAAACTTTTGTTAAGGAAGATTTCATTTATTTCTTTATAATTTTACTTTTCGCTTTCTCACTTATTTTTCATCAAATGTTAACAAAAAATCAAATCTATATCTTTTTTTTAATACCTATTATAATAGGATTTTCTTTTCAAAAAATTTCTAAAAATAATTATTTAGTATATCTAATTATTATCTTTTCTATATTTGTCACTTGCAAATACCATTTAAGATTTAATGAAGAAAGAAAGTTTCACGATCTCAACTATACAAATTTAAATATATCTTTAGAGGCAAAAGTAATTGATAGCAAATTAAAAGGTCTTAAATGGATAACACCAGATGATTTCAGAGAAAAACCGATAGAAGAGATAAATTTGTTAAAGGAGGTCAAAGATTATTTAAAAAAAGAGAACAACAATTTTATGCTCTTAACAAACTATTCCTTTTTTTCTGCTATTCTTGAAAGAAAAACTTATTCTACAATAAGATGGTATACTGGAGATGGAACAGACTATCCCAGAGAAAAAAATAAATTTCATGAAAGTTATAAAAACCTTTTTATAGGAGCAATTATAGAAAACAATATTAAGATTATTTACTCTATTTATCCAATTAAAGAGCCTATTATTTCTGATTACTTAAGCGAGAATTGTTTTATTAAAACTGAGATAAACCAACTACTTACAAAATATGATTTAAAAAAATGTAAAGAATTAAATTAATTTTTTTTATAAACTTCATAAACTTTAAAACCATCAATTTTAAAATCATTTATTAGAGTGAAATTTTCTGGGATTTTATACTTAAAGTCTTTATATTTGCCCTCTTCATATATAAAGTTAGTATAAATGTAATCTGCCTCATAATAGTTTTGTCCCACAATATTTATAATTTCTCTTTTTTCTTTTTCTAACAAATACGCACTTCTTTCTAGTGGAAGATACGATGCCACACCAATAGATATAGAATCTTTATCTTTGTTAGTTTCAATTAAATCTTTCAAAAATTTTTTACCAGATAAACCCCAATAATCTATCTCAAACTTTTCGTGGGTCATATTTTTTAAATAATTGTTAAAATATAAACTTTGAAAAGGATGATATGAAAACATTTTAAAGACTACACTAATAAGAAAAATAACAGTGATAAAGAAGTGTAAATTTGTTTTAAATTTTGAATTTAAATACAAGTCAATATTATAAAGCCCAAGAGTTGAGAAATAAATTATAAAAATATTTAAAAAATAAATGTGCCGCCAGCCATTGTACAAAACTGTTTTGAATAAAATTAAATAAAATAGAATTACTGTCAAATTAAACAAAATGAATAAATCTTTTTTTTCATTCTTCCCTTCCCAAAAATTACCATTCGAATTATTATTTTCCATGTTAAGTACTCTGTTAAAAAAATTACTTATTGTCTTTAAATATCCAAAAACAAATAAAATTATATAAAGTAATGGAGTGGTTATAAGAATCCATTTTAAAATATACAGATAAGGTAAATTTGTAGATTTAATATAGTCACCATCATAAAGCATTTTAATATCTAGATAATGATTTGAGAAAAACTTAAAAGCTGAAAGAAAATTCACTAGTGGATTACTCCAAAGATAAGGCCACAAAATAATTAAAAAAATAGAATAAAGAAAACAACAGTTAATTACTGGGAAAAACTTATTTATTTTTACTTTATCGAGACTAATAGATAAAAAATAAAATCCTATAAAGGAAAGAAGCAAAAAGATACCAAGTACTCTCGAAGCGGTGCATGCTGCTGCAAAAAATGAAAATAATAATAAATTTTTAAAATTTATTTTTTCAAAAAGCTTAAAACAGAAATATAAAGCTATAGTCAAAAGCGATAAGAAAATTAAATCTTTGTTGTTGTAAAAACTACTTCCATAAATTCTCGGAGAAAGCACATAAAACAAAGTTCCCAAAATTGATATTCTATAGTTATAGAACCTATCAAGTAATAATTTAAAAAAGAATATTGAAGAACAAAAAAAAAGAATAAAATTAAAAAAGTGTCTTAAATGATAATAATCTTTTTGATCTTCAATTCTAAAGATTGTTTCGATTAAAGCCATCGGTAAATCAAATATAACTCCCCATTGATTATATTTCTCTGGTGGTGGCAAAGTAAAATGTCTTGGTTTAGATATTATGTCATTAACACTAGTTTTTAAACTTTCAAAATTTGTAAAATTTAAAACATAATCTAGCCAATAAAAACCAGAAGCTCTTTGGAACTCTTCATCAATTGTGATCCCATAGTCTTTGAAAGAAAACAATCCTACTAATAAAAATATTGAAAAAAGAAAAAATGAAACTATTTTTAGTAATATATTTTGATTTATTATCATTATATTCTTTTCTTGTAGCACTAATTAGTTTTGATTTGTATATTAATAAAGATTTATGTTTAAAATAATCAAAAAAATTCAGTTTCCCAAAGAGGCAAATAGGATGAGAACTATTTCAAATACTGGTTATGCAAAGAAAATTTATAAAGAGTCAAAAAATCAAAATGTAAAATATCTTTTAATGAAAAGATTCGGTTGGATGAATGATTATATTAAAAAAGATGATGTTGGTATTGAAGTTGGCTCAGGGTCTGGTTTTGCAAAGGATTTTATTGAAAATGAAAATTTTAAATTATCAGACCTAAGTGACGATGAGCATCTGGATTATAAAAATATTGATGCACAAGATACAAAATTTAAAAATGAGAGTTTTGATTATGTTATAGCGTCAAACATGATTCACCATATACCTTATCCAATAAAATTTTTCTTAGAAATGAACAGAATTTTAAAAAAAAATGGAAAATTATTAATTTTTGAACCTTACTCTTCTGTTATTACTCAGTTAATAACAATTATTATGCGTCACGAAGGATTTGATTTCACCATTAATGTTTGGGATGAAAAAGTACCAAAAAGCGATGAAAAAGATGTTTGGTCTGGAAATATCGCAGTTTCAAATCTGATATTTGATGATAAATCCTTATTTAAGGAAAAGTTAGGAAAATACTTTTCATTCGAATATGAAGAACTCACAGAATGCTTGATATTTTTAAATTCAGGTGGGGTAACATCTAAAACTTTTTATATACCTATGAATAATTTTTTTATGGGTTTTTTAAATTTTATAGATAAATTATTGATAAAAATTTTTCCTAAAATTTTTTGCATGGGGAGAAAAATTGTTTTAACTAAAAACTAATATGAATATTCACGAATACCAAGCAAAAGAAATTCTTAAACAATTTGGAGCCCCGGTTTCCAATGGACAAGTTGTATTAAATCCAGAGGATGCAGAAGAGAAAATTAAAAATCTTAACTTCAATAAATTAGTAATAAAAGCCCAAATCCATGCAGGAGGAAGAGGAAAAGCAGGTGGTGTAAAATTAGTTAGCAAGAATGATTATATAAAAGAAATTAAAAAAATGTTTGGTAAAATTCTTGTAACCCATCAAACTGGACCAGAAGGTAAAGAAGTCAAAAAAATCTATGTTCAGGAAGCTTATGATATAGAGAAAGAATTTTATCTTTCTTGCGTTATTGATAGGGCTAGCTCAAAAATAGCATTTATAAGTAGCACCGAAGGCGGAGTAGACATCGAGTCTGTTGCAGAAAAAAGTCCAGATAAAATTATAACAACAAAAATTGATCTAAAAAAAAATATTGAAGAAAAAGATACTGAAAAAATTATTAAAATATTTAAACTTAATGAAGACCAAAAAAAAGATGGTAAAAAATTAGTTGACGCTCTTTATAACATTTTGATTGAAAAAGATGCATCTCTTATAGAAATAAATCCATTGATTATAACTAAACAGAACAAGTTAATTTGCTTGGATGCTAAAATGAATTTTGATGATAATGCTCTATTTAGAAGACCAGAAATTTTGAAATTAAGAGATTTAAACGAAGAAGAGCCTGCGGAAATTGAAGCTAGTAAATATGGATTAGCTTATATCAAATTAAATGGATCAATAGGATGTATGGTGAACGGAGCTGGTCTAGCCATGGCAACAATGGATATAATAAAACTATATGGTCAAGAACCATCAAATTTTCTAGATGTTGGAGGCGGCGCATCAAAAGAACAAGTCGCAGCTGCTTTTAAATTAATTTTATCCGATAAAAAAGTTAAAGGAATTCTAATAAATATTTTTGGTGGGATAATGCGATGTGATATTCTTGCACAAGGTGTTGTAGAAGCTGCAAAAGAAACAAATATAAAGGTACCTTTAGTGGTTAGGCTTGCTGGTACCAATTTTGAAGAAGGAAAAAAAATTTTGGATAAATCAGGTCTTAAAATTTTGTCTGCATCAGATCTAAATGATGCAGCCAAAAAGGTAGTTGATGCAATTAAATAAATGTCTGTTCTTGTAAATAAAAATACTAAAGTGATATGTCAAGGATTTACTGGATCCCATGGTACCTTCCATTCCGAACAAGCGATAAAGTATGGAACACAATTAGTAGGTGGCGTCACACCTAAAAAAGGAGGTCAAAAACATTTAGGACTACCTGTTTTTAACACTGTATCTGAAGCAAAAAATAAAACAGGTGCAAATGCAACAATGATATATGTTCCCCCAAAATTTGCCGCCGAAGCAATTTTGGAGGCTATAAAAGCAGATTTAGATTTAATAGTTTGTATAACCGAAGGCATCCCTGTAATTGATATGATAAAAGTTAAACAATCATTATTAAAAAGCAAAAGTAGATTAATTGGACCAAATTGTCCTGGAATAATAACTCCTGAAGAATGCAAGATAGGGATAATGCCAGGAAATATTCATAAAAAAGGATCTGTAGGAATTGTATCTAGATCCGGCACTCTTACATATGAGGCAGTAGCTCAAACTTCACAAAATGGTTTAGGACAGTCAACATGTATAGGAATTGGGGGAGATCCTATCAATGGAACAAATTTTATAGATTGTTTAGACCTATTTCTAAAAGATGAAGATACTCACTCTATTGTTATGATAGGTGAAATTGGTGGCTCAGCAGAGGAAGAAGCTGCTGAATTCTTAAAAAAATCTAAGATAAAAAAGCCAACAGTAGGTTTTATAGCGGGACTAACAGCTCCTCCAGGAAGAAGGATGGGACATGCTGGCGCAATAATATCAGGCGGAAAAGGTGGGGCAGAAGATAAGATTGAGATTATGAAATCTGCAGGAATTACTATATCTAAATCTCCAGCAGATATCGGAAAAACGCTTCATGCAAAACTTAAAAATTAAATATGTGAAAGTTAAAATTTAAATATTTAATTTTTGTGTTAATATACTATCAAAATAATGGCTACCAATAAAAATAACATTTTTGAAAAAACATCTTTTTTAGGAAATAATAGTTCAGAGTTTGTAGAAAATTTATACGCTGAGTATCTAAGCAATCCTAGTAAGTTACCAGAAGAATGGAGGAAATTCTTCGAAGGATTAAATGAACAAAAAGACAAGATTTTACAAAATGCTAATGGACCTAGTTGGTCTCCAAAAAAAAGGATTAAAATTGCTGAACCAGGCGTTGTCTATAGGGAAAATAATAAAAGAGAAGACCTTGAAACACATCCCTCAAATCTTAATTTGATAGACTCAGCAAAAGATTCTGTGAGAGCTAATATGCTTGTTAGGGCATACAGGATAAGAGGACATTTAATTTCAAATTTGGATCCCCTAGGACTACTTAAGCGAGAGGAACACCCAGAACTAAAACCTGAAACATATGGTTTTTCAAAAAAAGACGAAAATAAAAAAATTTTTTTGGACGGAGTCCTTGGTATTCAAACTGGATCTCTTAGGGAAATTCTTTCGATTGCAAAAAAAACATATTGTCAAAATATTGGTTTTGAATTTATGCATATGTCTGATCCGGATGAAAGACAATGGATTAGAGACAGAATAGAAGGAAGAGAAAAAGAAATTAAATTTACAGAAAATGGAAAAAAGGCAATACTTAATAAATTGATACAAGCAGAAGGGTTTGAAAAATTTTTGCATGTAAAATTTGTTGGTACAAAAAGATTTGGTTTAGATGGAGGAGAGTCATTAATTCCTGCACTAGAACAAATAATAAAAAGAGGTGGCCATTTAGGGGTTAAAGAAGTGAAAATAGGCATGTCCCACAGAGGGAGATTGAATGTATTAGCGAATATGATGCAAAAACCCTTTAAAGCTATTTTTAAAGAATTTTTTGGACAAAGTATAAATAAAAGAAAAGATTTTGAGGGAGATGTTAAGTATCATCTTGGAGCTTCTGCTAATAGAGAATTTGATGAAAACTTAGTTCATATAAGTTTAACAGATAATCCTTCACATCTTGAGGCTGTAAATCCAGTTGTTCTTGGACAAGTTAGGGCCAAGCAATTCTTTCATAAAGACAAAGAAAGAAAAAAAGTTGTGCCGGTTTTAATTCATGGTGATGCAGCATTTGCTGGACAGGGAGTAGTAGCAGAATGTTTTGCGATGTCAGGATTACCCGGTCATAATACTGGAGGCACTATCCATATTATAGTTAACAATCAGATAGGTTTTACGACCGCACCAAGATTTGCAAGATCTTCACCTTATCCGTCCGATCTCGCAAAGATGGTTCAAGCTCCAATCTTTCACGTGAATGGGGATGACCCTGAAGCAGTAGTTCATTGTGCGAAAGTTGCAACTGAATTTAGACAAAAATTTAATAGAGATGTTGTTATAGATATGGTTTGCTATCGGAGATTTGGTCATAACGAAGGTGATGAGCCATCATTTACTCAACCTTTAATGTATAAAGCAATTAAAAAACACTCTACTACACTACAAATATATGGACGAAAATTAATTAATGAAGGTCTTATTTCTCATGACGAGTTCGAGAAAAGAAAAAAAGAATTCAAAGATTTATTAAATGAGCAATTTACTAATGCAAAAGATTTCAAAGTAAAAATGAAATGGTTTGATGGAGTATGGTCTAGATTTAAGCCAGAGATAGGACAAGATAGAAGAGGAATTACAGGTGTTGAAAAAAAAGAATTAATAGAAATTGGTAGAAAAATTACAGAAGTTCCTAAAAACTTTAACATACACAAAACTTTGGTTAAATTATTTGAGACAAAAAGCAAAATGTTTTTAAAAAACCAGCCAATCGATTGGTCAACTGCGGAAACACTTGCTTTTGGAACCCTTTTAAATGAAGGATTTTCAGTAAGACTTTCCGGTCAGGACTCGGGTAGAGGAACATTTAGTCAGCGACATTCAGTTTTAAGAAATCAAGAAAGCCACGATAGGTATATACCTTTAAATAATATATCAAAAAAACAGAAAAGATTTGAAATTATAGATAGTCTTTTGTCAGAGTTAGGTGTTTTAGGATTTGAATTTGGATATTCTCTTTCAGAACCCGAAACACTTGTGTTGTGGGAAGCCCAGTTTGGTGATTTCTCCAATGGAGCTCAGGTTGTCATTGATCAATTTATAGCATCGGGAGAGTCAAAATGGTCAAGGGCAAGCGGTTTAGTTCTATTACTTCCGCATGGATACGAAGGTCAAGGACCAGAGCACTCTTCTGCAAGGATCGAAAGATTTTTACAATTATGCGCTCAAGATAATTTACAAGTGGTTAATTGTACTACTCCAGCAAATTATTTTCATGCTCTAAGAAGACAGATGCACAGAAATTTTAGAAAACCATTAATTGTAATGACCCCCAAATCTTTATTAAGAAACAAAAGATGTACCTCAAATCTTGAAGATTTTTCAAAAAAAACGAGTTTTCATAGAATTCTTGAAGATCATTCTTATTTGAAAAATAGTAATCTTATACAATTAACAAAAGATCATAAAATAGAAAAAGTCATTATGTGTTCTGGGAAAATCTATTTTGATTTGATTGATGCTAGAGAAAAAATTAAAGATAATAAAACCGTATTAATACGAATCGAACAATTATATCCTTTTCCAGTTAAACATTTGGGAAAAATTCTTAAAAGGTATAAAAATGCGGAATTTTTTTGGTGTCAGGAAGAACCCATGAACATGGGTGCTTGGAATACAGCCAGATATTACGTTGATAGAACTCTTGAAATCATTCAAGTAAGAGGCGAAAAAGTTAAATATATAGGAAGAAATGCTGCGGCATCACCGGCTACTGGAAATATAAACAAACATCTTGCAGAACAAAAAGAAATATTAGAAAAGGTATTTAGTAGAAAAAATTAAATGTCAGAAAAAATTTTAGTTCCAACCCTAGGAGAGTCAGTTACAGAGGCAACAGTATCAAAATGGTTGAAGTCTGTCGGTGAAAATGTTGATTCAGACGAACCATTAGTTGAGTTGGAAACAGACAAGGTTAATGTAGAAGTACCGTCACCATTAAGCGGGGTTTTAGAAAAAATAAATGTCCAAGAAGGTCAAACAGTCGAAGTAGGCGCCCTTTTGGGAAGCGTTAACTCAGAAGGTTCTCAGGTCATAGAACCAACTACTAAAATAAAAGAGGAAAAAAAATATACACCACCACCTAAGGCAGAGGAAAAAAAAGAAGTTACTTTATTTGAAAAACCAGCCAAAAGAGAAAAAAATATTTCTCAAAAAAACGGCGCTAGTCCATTAGTACTAGAGACACAAGAAGAAGAGCCTTTAGTTTTAAGTCAGGAATATTCTGATACTAGTTTTGAAAAATCTCAAATAGAAAAAGAAGCATCTCCTTCTGCTAGAAAAATGGCAGAAGAGCAAAAAATTGATTTAAAAAAAGTCAAGGGTTCAGGCAAGAGAGGAACGGTTTTAAAAGGAGATATTATTAACTTAATGGGGTCAAAACCTTCGCTGAACAAAAGACGAGAAACATATGGAGAAGAAGAGAGAGTTAGAATGACAAGACTTCGACTGACTATAGCCAAACGATTAAAAGAAGCCCAAAATAATGCAGCAATGCTTACAACTTTTAATGAAGTAGATATGTACGAGATTATTCAAATGAGAAAAAATCATCAAACAGAGTTTCAAAAAAAATATGGAATAAAACTTGGGTTTATGTCTTTTTTTGTAAAATCATGTATCGCTGCGCTTAAAAATTATCCAGCAGTCAATGCAGAAATTCAAAATGAAGAGATAGTTTATAAAAATTATTACAATCTAAGTTTTGCAGTTGGGACAGATAGAGGTTTGGTAGTTCCAGTTCTCAGAAATTCTGACCAAATGTCTTTTGCTGACATTGAAAAAAATATAGCATTACTTGGAGATAAAGCACGTAATGGCAAAATTACTATTGAGGATCTACAAGGCGGAACTTTTACAATCACAAACGGAGGGATTTATGGATCAATGTTATCTACTCCTATTTTAAATCCTCCACAATCAGGCGTTTTAGGAATGCACAATATAATTGAAAGAGCTGTTGTTATAGACGGAAGTATTGTTGTTCGACCAATGATGTACTTAGCTTTATCTTATGATCACAGAATTATTGATGGAAAAGAGGCAGTATCATTCTTAAAAAATGTAAAAGATTCTTTAGAGGATCCAAAAAGGTTATTTTTAAACGTTTAAAATGAAAGAAAATTTTGATCTTTTAGTCATAGGCGGTGGCCCAGGAGGCTATGTATGTGCAATAAGGGGAGCACAATTGGGTTTAAGAACAGCATGTATTGAGTCGAGAGGTACCCTTGGCGGGACCTGCTTAAACGTAGGATGCATTCCTTCAAAAAGTTTACTGAATCTATCAGATCTATATCATAAAGCTAAAAAAAACTTTAATAACCTTGGAATTGAAACTGGAGATGTAAAACTCAATCTAGAAAAAATTATGATGAACAAAAATAAATCAGTCCAAGTTTTAACAAAAGGTGTAGAATTTTTATTCAAAAAAAATAAAGTAACTTATATTAAGGGTAAAGCTGTTATATTTTCTAAGAATAACGTTGTTGTTTATAACGATGGAAAAAAAAGCTCTTATAGTTCAAAAAACATTGTTATAGCCACCGGATCATCGCCAACTTCTTTGCCAGGTCTGAATATTGATGAAAAAGACATAATTTCTTCTACAGGGGCTATTTCATTAAAAAAGGTTCCAAAAAAATTAATTATAATTGGTGGCGGATATATAGGTCTTGAAATGGGTTCAGTTTGGTCAAGATTGGGGTCAGAAGTAACAGTTGTTGAATATTTAGACCATATAACACCTGGTATGGATAGAGAAATATCTAAAGAATTTCAAAAAATTCTTAGCAAACAAGGAATTAAATTTAAGCTTAATAGTAAAGTCATATCTGCAAAGAAAACACCAACAGGCTTACAGGTTGATTATGTAAATAATAAAACAGGAACTGGGGAAAAAATTATTTGCGATAAAGTTTTAGTTTCAGTAGGAAGAAAACCTTATACCGAAGGATTAAATTTATCAAAAATTGGTGTTAAAAAAGATAAAAAAGGCTCAATTGAGGTAAACAAAAAACTACAAACCTCTGTTTCCAATATTTATGCAATTGGCGACGTAATTAATGGTCCAATGTTAGCCCATAAGGCCGAGGAAGAAGGAATCGCCGTAGCAGAAACTCTTGCTGGACAAGCGGGACATGTAAATTACGATGTTATCCCTGGTGTAATTTATACTTCGCCTGAAGTAGCATCGGTTGGAAAAACTGAGGAGCAACTTAAGGAGAAAAAAATCTCTTATAAAGTTGGAAAGTTTCCATTTCTTGCTAATTCAAGAGCAAAAGTCAACAACGAGTCAGAAGGATTTGTAAAAATTCTTGCTGATTCAGCTACTGATAAAATTTTAGGAGTACATATTATTGGTCCACATTGTGGAGACATGATTGCTGAAATGGCTTTAGCTATGGAGTTCGGAGCAAGCGCAGAAGATGTAGCCAGAACATGCCATGCACACCCTACTCATACTGAAGCTATAAAAGAAGCTGCTTTAGCAGTTGATAAAAGACCAATTCATTTTTAAATAGTACTTAAAACAAAATAATGAAAGTTCCAGTTCTTATCCCAAGAATCTTTAATCATCCACATACTTATTTATCTGGAAAATTTAATAAATTAAAGCCTGGCTCAATAGTCACCGTACCTTTCGGTAAAGATACAGAAATAGGTGTTGTCTGGGACGAGGTTGAAGAAACGAAAAAAAAATTTAAACTTAAAAATATTTTAGAAATAAATCAAATTTCTCTTAATAAAAACTTAATAAAATTTATAAATTGGTTCTCCCTTTATAATTTGGCTCCAAAAGGAATGGTTTTAAAAATGTTTTTGGGTGACAAATCTTTTCTAAAAAAAAGTTCAGATAAAATCGAAAAAATTAAGATACAAAATCAATCTATGTTTAACTTGAATTATGAACAAAAAAAATGCCTTGATCAAATTAATAGTTTTGGAAATAAATTTAATGTTACTTTACTTAAAGGAGTTACAGGTTCAGGAAAAACAATAGTTTATTTTGAAAAAATAAAAGAAAAAATTCTTAAAAATAAGCAGGTATTGGTTTTACTTCCTGAAATTTTTTTAACAAATCAATTTAATCAAAGATTTGAAGAGTTTTTTGGTTTTAAACCTGCAATTTGGCATTCGAAGATAACTAAGAAAAATAGAAGAATAATATGGCAAAATATTAATAGCGGTAAAATTAAATTAGTTTTAGGAGCTAGATCTTCTTTGTTTTTGCCATTTAAAGATCTGGGTCTAATCGTTGTTGACGAAGAGCACGACAGTTCATACAAGCAAGACGAAGGTATAAGGTATAATGCAAGGGATATGGCAATTTCAAGAGGATCAATAGAAAATATTCCTGTTTTGCTTTCGACATCTATTCCTTCTTTGGAAACATATAATAACGTCAGAATTGGAAAATATAACTCTACTAAATTAGAAAAGAGATATAAAGATTTTTCCTTACCCAGTGCTGAAGTAGTCAATTTAAATCTTGATAAAAAAAATAAAAATATTTGGATTGATGTTAAAACTTTAAACTTAGTTAAGAAATATCTAGAAAAAAATCAACAAGTACTTTTTTTTATAAATAGGCGAGGATATGCACCTTTTATAATTTGTAGAGCTTGCGGACAAAAATCTGAATGTCCAAACTGTTCTGTTTGCTTGACTTATCATAAAAAATTAAACAAAGGCATGTGCCATCATTGTGGTTATAAAACAGATATTAAAAAAAAATGTAAAAAAACAAACTCAAATTGTGAATTTCAAATGTACGGACCAGGTGTTGAAAAAATCTTCTCTGAATTAAAAACAATTTTTCCAGAAAAAAAAATAAAGATTCTATCTAGTGATTTTCTTTCAAAAAAAAAAGAAGCTAAAAGTTTACTAGAGGACATTGAAAAAAACAAAGTTAATATTTTAGTTGGTACACAATTAATCTCTAAGGGTTTTAATTTTCCAAATCTTAACTGTATTGTAGTTGTCGATGCTGACTTTTCAGGAATGGGTTTTGATTTAAGATCAACAGAAAAAAATATTCAACTTTATAATCAATTAAGTGGTAGGGCAGGAAGATTTAGTAAAGACTCACTTATTATATATCAAACATTCGCTCCACACGGAAATACTCTTAAAAATATACTTGAAAACAATCAAGAAAAATTTCTTGAGGAAGAAAGACAACTCAGAAAGAAAAAAAAACTGCCACCTTTCACCAGATTAATTGCTATTATTATTTATTCAGAAAATGAGCGAGAAGGTTTTTTAGAAGCCCAAAAAGTAAAAAATAACTTATCAATAATGAAAAATATAGATATTTTAGGTCCAGTTATTTCTCCAATACCAAAAATTAAAAGCAAATATAGAACCAGGTTGTTGCTTAGGTTCGATAGTAGCAACTTTGTTCAAAGAAAAGTAAGTAAATTGCTAAAAAAAATTAATATATCGAAGAAAATAAAACTTACAGTTGATGTTGATCCCTTAAATTTTAGTTAATATGGGTTCCGATCGCACTTGATCACAACATTCTCCTATGATACGAAATCTCCTAAATTCTTAAATCATATCTTAAAGGAAAAAAATTGAGCAAAAATAAAAGTTTTTCATCTGAAATTTTACAAAGATACGCTCTTGCCCTTTACGAACTCTCTAAAGAAAATGGGAAGACAGAAGATTTCGTTTTAAATATGAAATCATTCATGAAAATTTTCAATGCAAGTAATGATTTACAAAATTTTGTTAAAAACCCTACAAATTCAGTTGAAAATCAGAAGGCTGTTTTTGAAAAAATACTTACTTTAATGAATTTTAATAAAATTCTTAAAAACTTCTTTTTTGTTCTAATTTCAAAAAAAAGAATTTTTTATTTAGATAAAATTATAGAACAATTTTTAAAATTAATTTCTAGTAAAAGTGGAGAAGTTTCTGGCAATATAATTTCCCCAAGTCAAATTGAAGAAAAAATTATTCTACAAATTGAGAAAGAAATTTCGGAAAATATTAAACGGACAATTAAATTAAAACCTTTAGTCGATGAAAGCTTAATAGGTGGCGTTGTTGTTCAAATAGGAAGTTTAATGATAGACACTTCTATAAAAAATAAATTGAATAAATATAAAAAATTGATGAGCGAGGCATAGAAATGGATATAAACCCATCAGAGATAACAAAAATTTTAAAAGAACAGATTAAAAATCTTGGAGAAAAAACAGAAGTTTCTGAAATTGGAAAAGTCCTTTCAGTCGGTGATGGGATAGCTAGAGTTTACGGACTCGACAATGTTCAGGCTGGAGAGATGGTAGAGTTTAACGATGGTTCAAAAGGTATGGCATTGAATTTAGAAAGCGATAATGTTGGTATAGTTATTTTTGGAGATGATAAATCGATTAAAGAAGGAGATACAGTAAAAAGAACAGGGGCAATAGTTGATGCTCCAGTCGGAAAAGAACTTCTCGGAAGAGTAGTTGATGCATTGGGAAACCCAATTGATGGAAAAGAAGCGCTTAAAAAAGGAATCAAAAGAAAAAGAGTTGAAGTTAAAGCTCCAGGAATAATTCCTAGAAAATCAGTAAATGAACCAATGCAAACAGGTTTGAAAGCTATAGACAGTTTAATCCCAATTGGAAGAGGTCAACGTGAACTAATTATTGGAGATAGACAAACAGGTAAAACAGCTGTTGCTATTGATACAATTATAAATCAAAAAAAAATTAATGAGTCTAGCGATGAAAAAAAGAAACTTTATTGCATTTATGTTGCCATTGGTCAAAAAAGATCGACGGTTGCTCAGATTCTAAAAACATTACAGGACGCTGGTGCAATGGACTACACAATTATTGTATCAGCTACCGCATCTGATCCTGCACCACTTCAATTCCTGGCACCATACACCGGTTGTACTTTTGGAGAATTTTTTAGAGACAATGGAATGCATGCTTTAATTATTTACGATGATTTGTCCAAGCAAGCAGTTGCTTACAGGCAAATGTCTCTTCTATTAAGAAGGCCTCCAGGAAGAGAAGCGTATCCCGGGGATGTTTTTTATTTGCATAGTAGGTTGCTTGAGAGAGCAGCAAAACTTAATGATGACAATGGAGGAGGTTCCCTTACAGCTTTACCGATTATTGAAACACAAGCAGGAGATGTTTCTGCCTACATTCCTACAAATGTAATATCAATTACTGATGGTCAAATCTTTTTAGGGACTGAATTATTTAATCAAGGAATTAGGCCTGCAGTAAATGTTGGTCTTTCTGTTTCCAGGGTTGGTTCGGCTGCCCAAACTAAAGCTATGAAAAAAGTTGCTGGTTCTATTAAACTTGAATTAGCACAATATCGAGAAATGGCTGCTTTTGCTCAATTTGGATCTGACTTAGACGCCTCAACACAGAAACTCCTTAACAGAGGCTCAAAACTTACCGAGCTTCTTAAACAAGATCAATATAGCCCTATGACAGTAGCCGAACAGGTAGTGACTATCTACGCAGGAGTAAAAGGTTATTTAGACAGCATTGATACAAGTGAAATACGATCTTTCGAAAAAGGTTTGTTAGAATTAATAAAAAATGAAAAACCCGAAATATTGGACTCTATTCAGAAAAGTGGAAAAATTGAAGAAGATATAGACAAGGTTTTGTCTGAGGTTATTTCTAAATATAAAAAAAACAACTTTGAGAAAAAATAATGCCTAGTCTTGATGATCTTAGAAAAAGAATTGCAAGTGTAAAGTCTACTCAAAAAATCACCAAAGCTATGAAAATGGTAGCAGCGGCAAAACTTCGAAAAGCCCAAGAAATGGCTGAAAAAGGTAGACCTTACAGCGAGAAGATGGATATTATTATACAAAATCTTAGTGAAGCTATAAATGACCCTTCAAATGCACCGAAACTTTTAGTTGGAAATGGTGAAGATAAAACCCACTTATGTGTAGTGATGACAGCAGACAGAGGATTATGCGGAGGCTTTAATACAAATATTGTTAAACTTGCAAAAAATTATTTTAGTAAAATATTAAAAGAGTCTAAGAATTTAAAAATTATTACAGTTGGAACCAAAGGTTTAGACCAACTAAAAAGGGATTATGGAAAATATATTATTAAAAAAATAAATTTTAAAGATAAAAAAAAGATTTCTTTTCAAGATGCTGAGGAAATTGGTAATGAAATAGTTAGTCTGTTTAAAAGTAACAATTTTGATAAATGCGTGATATTTTTTAATAAGTTTAAAAACGTTATGACTCAAATTCCACAATCCCAACAAGTAATCCCTGCAAAACAGGACACTAAAATGGAAGATAAAGATCTGACTTCTTATGAGTTTGAACCGGAAGAAGACGAAATCCTCGAGGATCTTTTGCCAAAAAATATTTCTACACAAATATATAAGGGTTTTCTCGAAAACTCTGCAAGTGAACAGGGTTCAAGAATGACTGCTATGGATAATGCTACAAGAAATGCCGGAGATTTAGTCGAAAGATTAACAATTAATTATAACAGAAGCAGGCAAGCTTCTATTACAAAAGAACTTATTGAAATAATATCAGGAGCAGAAAGTTTATAAAATGAGTAAAAGTGGAAAAATTACACAGGTTATTGGAGCGGTTGTAGATGTGCAGTTTGAAAGTGAATTACCCGAGATTTTAACTGCATTAGAAGCAAATAATTCTGGAAATAAATTAATATTAGAGGTTGCTCAACATCTGGGTGAAAACAGTGTTAGAACAATTGCCATGGACAGTACCGAGGGCCTTAAAAGAGGCGACAAGGTCGAAAATACAGGCGCACCTATAAGCGTTCCTGTGGGTCCTGAAACTTTAGGAAGAATCATAAATGTTATAGGTCAACCCATTGATCAAAAAGGTGAAGTTAAAACAAAAGAAAGATGGCCTATACATAGAGAGGCGCCAAAATTTACAGACCAATCAACCGAAACAGAAATTCTAGAGACAGGAATAAAAGTAATAGATTTATTAGCCCCATATTCGAAAGGTGGAAAAATTGGTCTTTTTGGTGGAGCTGGAGTTGGAAAAACAGTTATCATAATGGAACTTATAAACAATATCGCAAAAGCTCATGGTGGATTCTCAGTATTCGCAGGAGTTGGAGAGAGAACTCGAGAGGGTAACGATTTGTATCATGAAATGATTGAATCAGGAGTTATAAAACCAGACGGCAAAGGTTCTAAAGCTGCACTTGTTTACGGTCAAATGAACGAACCGCCTGGTGCTAGAGCCAGAGTAGGATTAACAGGGCTTACAGTAGCAGAGTATTTTAGAGATAAAGAAGGCCAAGACGTTCTTTTTTTCGTAGACAACATTTTTAGATTTACTCAGGCAGGTTCAGAGGTTTCTGCTTTATTGGGGAGGATACCTTCCGCGGTTGGATACCAACCTACTTTGGCGACTGATATGGGAAATCTTCAAGAGAGAATTACTACTACAGGCAAAGGTTCTATTACCTCTGTACAGGCAATTTATGTACCAGCCGATGATTTAACTGATCCTGCACCAGCTACATCTTTTTCTCATTTAGATGCTACAACGGTTCTTTCTAGACAAATAGCAGAACTCGGGATTTATCCTGCAGTTGATCCCTTAGACTCTACATCGAGAATTTTAGATCCTAGAATTGTAGGAGAAGAACACTATAGAGTTGCAAGACAAGTGCAAAAAATTTTACAAACATATAAGTCACTACAAGATATAATAGCCATTCTTGGTATGGATGAATTATCAGAAGAAGACAAACTGACAGTTGCAAGAGCAAGAAAAATTCAAAGATTTTTGTCTCAACCTTTTTTTGTAGCAGAAGTTTTCACAGGGACCCCAGGAAAACTTGTAAATTTAGATTCAACAATTAAAGGATTTGATGCAATATGTAAGGGCGATTATGACCAATTGCCCGAAGCAGCCTTTTATATGGTTGGAACAATAGAAGAAGCCGTGGCAAAAGCTGAGAAGATGGCTAAAGAAGCAGCAGCTTAAATGAACGAAAATTTTAATATAGAAATAATTTCACCTGAGAGAAAACTTTTTAAAGATAAAGCAATATCAGTAACAATACCTGCATTTGAAGGAGAAATGACCATTTTGCCCAATCATATTTCTTTAATAACTTTTTTAAGACCCGGTATTATTAATGTAATTAGTCAAAAAGAAGAAAAATATTTTGTTGAAGAAGGGACAGTTGAGTTTTCAGATAACAATTTGTCAATTCTGTCGTCAACAATCTTAGAATTTAATGCTTTAACAAATGAAAAAATTTCTCAGATGATTAATGAGAGTAAAAGCCAATTAAATAAAGAAAATTTAGATGATAAAAAAAGATATATTTTTTCCCATAAAATAGACACTTTGAATAAAATTAATTTATAAAAGGTTTAATCTTAGTTAATAGTTCTTGGTACAATATTTTTTTAAAACTTACTATAATATCTGGTAGATTTTCAGGATTTACCCATTTCCACTCAATAAATTCAGGATTGTTAGTTTTAATATTAATTTCGTTATCTTCTCCCGTGAATTTACATACAAACCATTTTTGTTTTTGTCCTCTAAACTTTCCTTTCCAGATTTTTCCAACTAAATAATCTGGTAATTCATATATAGTCCACTCATCTAATTCCTTCAAAATTTTTATACTTTTTATACTTGTTTCTTCTTCAAGTTCTCTTCTCAATGCATTTAAAAGATTTTCACCATCATTCACCCCTCCTTGTGGCATTTGCCATTTATCATTATTGGGATGGTCTTTTCTTTTACCGACAAAGATTTTTTTTTCTTTATTAATTAAAATTGCTCCAACCCCAATCCTTAAAGGCAATTTTATTTTTTCCATTAGATAGTAAGTAGATTTACTGCATAATCTAATTGATTATCAGTTTTACTATCTATTTCAGAGCTTATTTGATCTTCTTCAACGTATATATCTGGTTCTACGCCAACCTCAGAAATTGACTCACCAGAAGGCAAATAATATTTTGAAACTGTTAATCTCATACCACCTCCATCACTAAGTGGAATTATGGATTGAACCGAACCTTTGCCATATGTTTTTTCTCCAAGAATAATTGCTCTTTTATGATCTTTAAGAGCCCCCGCAACTATTTCAGATGCAGATGCAGATCCATTGTTAATTAGAACGATTAGCGGCTTACCATTTAATTTATCACCTGTTCTTGCAAAAAAACGTCTATTTTCAATTAACCTTCTCCCTTTTGTTGAAACAATTTCTCCATCATCTAAAAAGAAATCAGTGACACTTATAGCTTGAGTTAACAGTCCACCTGGATTATTTCTCAAGTCTAGAATATATCCATGGGGCTTATTTGACTTTTCAAAATTATTAATTTTCTTTAACAATTGGGCGCTACTATTGCTATTAAAGGATTTTAATCTTAAATAACCTATCTTTTTTTTAATTATTTTTCCGTCAACAGATTTTACTACTATAACCTCTCTTGTAACATTTTTTATTAATGCTTTTTTCTCCCCCCTTCTTCTTATTGTAAGTTCAATTGATGATCCTATTGGACCTCTCATTAGTTTAACCGCCTCCATTAATGATTTACCTTGAACTTGAGTCGTGCCAATTTTAACAATGTAATCACCAGCTTTTATACCTGCTCTTGATGCAGGTGTATCATCTATAGGAGAAATAACTTTAACAACACCAGCCTCCATACCAATTTCTATTCCTAGACCCCCAAATTTTCCCTGAGTATCTGTCTGCATGTTATCAAATAATTCTGGACTCATGTAAGCCGAATAAGGGTCTAATGACTGAAGAACTCCATTTATTGCTGAGTCAATCGCCTCAGATTGGTCAACATCGTCTACATATTCCTTCTTTATTTTTTCTAAAACTTCTCCAAATAAATCTATTTTTTCATAAATGCTAATATTTTCTTTTGCATTAATTGAACTAGTAAATAAAAAAAGTATTGTTATAATTAATTGAAATATTTGAATCATATATTTATTCTTTCGGACAATTCGGGCTCAGACCACATTTTTTCAAGGTCATAAAATTTTCTTTTTTCTGGTTGAAAGATATGAATAATTATATCTATTGTATCGATTAGCTTCCATCCATCACAAGATCTTCCCTCAATTTTAAATCTGCCCATACCCTCATCCTCGAGAGTTGAAAGTAATATTTCAGACAATGATTGAATATGCCTTGATGAGGTCCCCGAGGCAACAATCATATAGTCTGCAATATATGATTTATTTTTCAAATTTATCGACACAATCTCTTGGGCCTTATTACCATTTAATGTTTTTTCAATTAATTTCTTTAATTTTGAAATTTCCATCAAAGTCTATTTTAAATAATTTTTTCTTATTTTTGAAGAAGAAATATCGTACATTTTTGTTTTAAGAAATAACAAACCTTTATCATCTAGACTTCTAAATGCCTTAGATTTTAATGATTTTTTAACGCATCCTTTTCTTGGAAAAACAACTATACAACATTTTTTTGTAATTTTTCTCCAATTTTTCCATTTATGTAGATTTATTAAGTTATCAGAACCCATAAGAAAAAAAAATTCCGTCTTTTTACTCATATTTTTTAAATAACTCATCAAATTAAAGGTTTGGGAGGATTTAATCAAATTATCATAACTTTTTATTTTAATTTTTTTGCTATTTTTTATTAATTTTTTTGAAAGAGATATTCTTTTTTTTAAATCAATTAATGGTTTTTTCTTAAATGGGTTTTTTTTCGTTATAGCCCAAATTACATAGTTGAGATTTAACTTTTTAATAGAAAGTTTAGAAATACCTAAGTGACCTTTATGGGGAGGATCAAATGTGCCACCTAAAATACCTATTTTTTTAATCATCAACTATTGTCTAATATTTCCTTTTCCTTCAACTACATACTTATAGGAAGTAAGCTGATTAATTCCAACCGGACCTCTAGGTGGAAGTTTATTAGTTGATATACCAATCTCACCTCCAAAACCAAACTCACCTCCATCAGCAAATTGCGTTGATGTATTATGCATGGCAATTGCACTATTAATCTGATTTAAAAAATATTCTGCTATGTTTTTATTTTGTGTAATTATCGAGTCTGTGTGCATAGTACCATACTTTAATATATGAGATACTGCTTCTTCAACCCCATTTACAGATTTGATTGAAATTTTTGGTTTC
>MDTB01025271.1_pt1 | contig 27100 bp, 30 predicted proteins | sample 811161 | NCBI WGS metagenome assembly MDTB01 (sample SAMN05326650, study PRJNA326480) | marine metagenome | isolation source: seawater | place: Mediterranean Sea | collected 2009 | reverse complement strand
ACATAACAATATAATCCATTACCTTTAATGTCATGCGGATAACCTACTACTGCTGCTTCAGCAACTTTTTCATGAGCAACAAATGCACTTTCGATCTCAGCAGTTCCTAAGTTGTGTCCAGAAACAATTATAACATCATCCACTCTTCCCGTAATCCAATAATATCCATCCTTATCTCTTCGACATCCATCGCCGGTAAAATATTTCCCGTCAACTGTAGAAAAATATGTGTCAATAAATCTTTGATGGTCCCCGTAAACAGTTCTCATTTGACCTGGCCAAGAATCAGACATGCAAAGTCGACCTTTGCAAGCACCGCTCAATTCTTTTCCACTTTCATCAACGATTGCCGGTTTGATTCCGTAAAAAGGTTTCGTTGCTGAACCCGGTTTAAGATCAATTGCACCTGGTTGTGGTGAAATTAATATCCCACCTGTTTCTGTTTGCCACCAAGTATCAACTATTGGACATTTTGACTCTCCAACCACTTTGTAATACCACATCCACGCTTCTGGATTTATTGGTTCACCAACAGTTCCTAATAGTTTAAGTGATTTTCTACTCGATCTTTTTACAAAAGCATCACCTTCTCTCATCAGTGCTCTTAAAGCAGTCGGCGCTGTATAAAAAATATTAATGTTATGCTTATCACAAACATCCCAAAATCTTCCTGCATCTGGATATGTAGGCAATCCTTCAAAAACAACTGTGGTTGCTCCGTTTGATAAAGGTCCATAAACAATATAACTGTGTCCAGTAACCCAACCAACATCCGCTGTGCACCAATAGATATCTCCGTCTTTATAATTAAAAATATATTCATGTGTCATAGATGCGTAAACAATATATCCACCACTTGTATGCAAAACTCCTTTCGGCTTACCAGTTGAACCGGAAGTATAGAGAATAAACAAAGGATCTTCTGCACTCATTTCTTCTGGTTCACAATCAGTTGAAGCATTTTCTGTAATATCGTGATACCAAACATCTACATTGTCATTCCACTCAACATCTGCACCTGTATGTTTTAGAACTACACATTTTTTGACATCTGGACATTTGGTTAATGCTTCATTTGTTGTTTGCTTCAAAGGTATCGGTTTTGCACCTCTAATAGCTTGATCTGCTGTTATTACATACTCCGACTTACAATCTAAAATTCTTCCAGCTAAAGATTCAGCAGAGAAACCTCCAAAAACAACGGAATGTATTGCACCAATTCTTGCGCATGCTAACATAGAATAAACTGCTTGTGGAACCATAGGCATATAAATTGTAACTCTATCTCCTTTTTTTACACCTATATCTTTTAAACCATTAGAAAGTTTACAAACTTCATCCTTTAACTCTTGATAAGAAATATTTCTAGAAACATTTGGATCATCACCTTCAAATATTATAGCTGTTTCATTTGCTTTAGTCGGCAAATGTCTATCAATACAATTGTAAGATACATTTAATGTGCCATCGTAAAACCATTTAATATCAACTTTTTCTTTGCTATATGTAACATCTTTAATTTTTGAATATGGTTTAATCCAATTAATTCTTTTTCCATGTTCTTCCCAAAACTTTTCATTATCTAAGACTGATTCTTCATACATTTTTTTATAGGATTTGTTGTTAACAAGAGCCATTTTTGCCCATTGTGGTGAAACTTTAAAAACGGGATCTTTTGTATTTTTAGATTTAATTTGTTTTGAAATTTTTTGCTTTTTTTTAATCTTAGTTTTTTTGGCTTTAGGTTTAACTTTTTTCTTTTTAAATTTCTTATTTTTAAGTTTTTTAACTTTTATAAGCTTTTTTTTCTTCTTAGGTTTTTTAATACTTTTCTTTTTAAGTTTAATCTTCTTCTTTTTAGCTTTCTTTTTCTTTTTCTTTGCCATCTGTCGCCCTTTTATTTATGTAGTTATTTTACCCATCTTACAAATTATTTTCCAGCTTTTTGAGTCAATCGGCATCACAGATAGTCTTGGCTGTTTAACAAGAAATATATGAGAAATGGCTTTATTTGATTTAATTTCTCTTAAAGTTACAGGATTTTTTAGTTTTTTATGGAATTTTAACTGCACCGCAACAAATCTTTCCTTCATATCTGTGGGATCTAAAAAGGCAGTTTTGATTACTTTTACTATACCTACAATTTCTTTCCCAATATTTGAATGATAAAAAAAACAAAGATCTCCCTTATCCATATTTTTTAGATTTTTTGCTGCTTGATAATTTCTTACACCATCCCACATCGCTCCTTTTGATCCGCTTTTAATTTGTTGATCAATGGACCATACATTTGGTTCAGATTTTACTAACCAATATTTCATAATTTTAAACCCGGTCCTTTCATAAAGGGTGCTTTTGGATCAAGAGGCCATCTAGCAGTTGATTCAATTTTAATATTGCTTTTTTTACCGTTTTGATAGTTTTTAATACCTGCCCAAGCAATCATCGCTGCATTATCTGTACATAATTTTATTGGTGGAAAAATTATATTAAAACCTTGTGACTTAGATAACTTTAATAAATTACTCCTAATAGTTTTATTAGATGCAACACCTCCAGCTACTACAAAATTTTTATGTTTTAACATGGGATGTAAATCTAAAAAAATTTCCATTGCTTTTGCTGTCTTTACTTTTAAAATTTGATTAATTGTTTCTTGAAAAGAGGCTGCCATGTCACATTTTGATTTGTAACCTCTTATTTTTTTCGTTTTCAACATAACAGCAGTTTTTAAACCCGCAAAAGATAAATTACACCCAGATTTATATAAAATAGGTTTGGGTAAATTATATTTTTTTGAATTTCCATTTAATGACATTGTCTCAATAACTTTACCAGTTGGTATTTTGGTTCCAAGCATCTTTGCAACTTTATCAAATGCTTCACCTAATGCATCGTCTATAGTAGTTCCTATTCTTTTGTAATCTCCAAATTTATTAATTGAGAGAAATTGCGTGTGTCCTCCAGATATTAATAACAGCAAATAAGGATAAGTAATTTTTTGAGATATTCCTGCACTTAGTGCGTGACCTTCTAAATGATTAATACCATAAAATGGTTTTTTTATAAAATTAGCAATAGTTTTGCCAGCGGTCATGCCAACCATTAAGCAAACTAGAAGACCAGGACCTGATGTTGTAGCAACTCCATCAATATCTTTAAAAGATATTTTACTTTTTGTGATTGCTTTATTAATAATTATATCAATTCTTTCGGAGTGGGCTTTTGAAGCAAGGTCAGGCACAATACCACCAAATGGCTTATGAATATTAATTTGGCTAGATACAATATTAGATAATATTTTTGCATTACCGTTCTTATCGCTCATAACCACTGACGCAGCAGTTTCATCACAACTGGTTTCAATCCCTAAAAAAATTAAATTTTTCTTCATAAATGCGACTTCCGGTCGCTTAAATTTAAATACTATTACAATAAAAAATAAGTTTAAAGTAGATAAATGTCATCTAATTACATATTAAAAGTTGGAACGAGAGGTAGCAGGCTTTCACTAGCCCAAGCGGAACATTTTAAAGACAAGTTACTATTAGCAAATAAGAATTTGAAACCCTTAGATGTTGAAATTAAAGTAATCAAAACATCAGGAGATAAATTTAAAACAGAAAATCTATCATTAATGGGAGGTAAAGGTTTATTTGTAAAAGAGATAGAAAAAGAATTATTAGAAGGAAATATCGATTGCGCAGTTCACTCTCTTAAAGATATACCAACTTTTGAATTAGATAATCTTATTTTAGGAGCATATTTAAAAAGAAAAGACGAGAGAGATGCTTTTATATCACCTGTTGCAAGTTCATTTAAAAATCTTAAATCAGGATCTACTGTAGCTACTTGCTCCGTAAGAAGAATTTCACAACTACAAAGATTAAGAAGTGATATAAAAATTGTAAACATTAGGGGAAACATCGATACAAGAATTGAAAAATTGAAAGAAGGATTGGTAGATGGATTAGTTTTAGCTAATGCAGGTATTAAAAGATTAGGTTTTCATAAAGTTGTTACAGAAATTTTTGATAAAGATAATATGTTACCTGCGGCTGGCCAAGGCACTGTTGTTGTTCAGTCCAGAGATGATAATCATAGAGTTATTAATTTATTAAAATCAGTAAATGATAAAGAAACTGAGTACATATCAATTTCTGAACGCGCATGTTTAGAAAAGATTAATGGAGCATGTGATACTCCGATTGGGGTAAATGCTATAATAAATGATGATGGTGAATTATTTTTACGTGCAGAACTATTATCAATTGATGGTAAAAAAAGGTATGCTTCACATAAAACAGGCATTGTAGAAAAGTCGAAACAAATAGGTTACGATGTTGCTGATGAAATTTTAGATCAAGCTGGTAAAGATTTTATTATTAAGGAGTCTAAACTTGCACATACTATTTACAAAAGAGGAAATTGATAACAATTTAATTACCAAGTTTTCAAGAACAGACAAAGTCTCACATTGCCCAATATTGATATCAAAAAAAAGAAATTTTCCAAAAATTGATTATAGCAAGTTCACATATTTAGTTTTAACAAGCTCAAATGCATTAAGATTTTTAAATTTTTCAAAGGAACTTCTAAATTTACAATGTTATTGTGTTGGATCACAAACAGCTGAGCTTGCAAAATTAAAAGGTTTCAAGAGTGTTATTTCAGCTGGAGGAAATTATAGTTCATTAAAAAATATCTTTTTTAATACAGTAGAAGATAAGACAAATCGTGTTTTATATTTACGTGGAGAGTACGTTTCTCACGAATTAGAGAAAGAATTTAAAAAAGAAGGTTATAATATATTTTCACTAATTAATTATACCTCCTCAGTAAATATGAATTTTTCTAAACAGATTATTCCAATAATAAATAATGATGAGCCTAAAACTATTTTTTTATATTCAAAAAGATCATCAGATGCATTCGCGAAAGTTATATTAACAAATAATCTTTCTAGTAAATGTAAATTAATATGTCTAAGAGTAATAAGTGAGAATGCGCTTAACCCTTTAAAAAAAATTAAGTGGCAAAATATAAGAGTATTTAATATAGGTGACGAGGAATTTTGCCTTGATTAGGCCTTTGTAGCAGTATAATTCGTATAATTATGGAAGTATTACAAAACTTTTTAAATTTATTTAGTGATGTATGGCAATCAGGTATTGGTGGTAGCAACATTACTGAAATTATAATTGCATTTTTAATTTTCTTTATATTTTTAATATTAAGGGGTTTAGTATCAAAATTTGTAGTAAAAAGACTTGAAAAATATGTTTCATTAACAAGTAACAACTTTGATAATTCTTTAGTTAAATCCCTTGATAGCCCAGTAAAGTTTCTTCCAATAGTTTTAGGTTTTTTTATAGCAAGTAATTATATAAATCTGGATGGCAAGTCTGCTGTCTTCGTAGCAGGTTTAAATAGAACGTTAGTTACAATATTAATATTTTGGACATTACATCAAATAATTGAACCGATTTCATTTTTAGTAAAAAAGATTGAAGATATACTTTCAAAAGACCTTTTAAACTGGATTATCAAGGCATTTAAAATACTAATTTTAATCTTAGGGATAGCTTCTGTGCTTGAAATTTGGGGAATAAAAATAGGTCCAATCATAGCTGGTTTAGGATTATTTGGTGTAGCCGTTGCGCTTGGAGCTCAAGATCTTTTTAAAAATTTAATTTCAGGAATATTAGTTCTAGTAGAAAAAAGGTTTAAAGTTGGCGATTGGATTTTTGTTGATGGAATTATCGAAGGTGTAGTTGAAAAAATAGGTTTCAGATCTACTGTAGTAAGAAAATTTGATAAATCTTTAGCTACAATACCTAATTTTCAATTTGCAGAAAAGGCAGTAATTAATTACTCAGAAACAACAAATAGAAGATTAGAAATGATAATTGGTTTAGAGTATGGAAGCAGTTCTGAACAATTAATGAAAATAAAAAAAGAAATAGAAAATTACATTGAGACAAATCAAGATTTTAATATTTCAGAAAAAACTCCCGTATCTGTTAAATTAAACGACTTTGCAGGAAGCTCAATTGATATAAATATCATTTGTTACACAAAAACTAAGAATTTTTATGAATGGAAAGCAGTAAAAGATAGATTTATGATTGTCATAAAGAAAATAGTTGAAGATGCAGATGCATCTTTTGCTTTCCCTTCACAATCAATTTATGTTGAAAAACTAAATAAATGAAATCTATATTCATATTAATAGAAACAGTAGTTAATTTATATATTTGGATTGTTATTATTAATGTCGTACTAACATGGTTAGTGGCGTTTAATATACTAAACACATCTAACAGATTTGTTTATTCTATATTAGAAGCTTCATATAGACTTACAAATCCAGCACTTCAGTATATAAGAAAATTCATTCCTGTATTTTCAGGCATAGATATATCACCAGTTATTTTAATAATTCTTTTGATGTTTTTAAGAAACATAATATTTGAGATTTTTGCACCAGGACTTTTTTAAATGATTATCGATGGAAAAAAGATTGCAAAAGATTTGAGAAAGAATTTAAAAAATGAAATTGAAAATTTAAAAAATAATATCAAACCTTATTTAGTTGTAATCTTAATAGGTGACAACACAGCCAGCAAAATTTATGTTAAAAATAAAGAAAAGTCAGCGAGTGAGGTTGGAATTAAGTCTAAAGTAATCAAATTCGAAGTTAACATAAATGAAAAAGATCTAATAAACAAAATTGAGGATTTAAATTCAGATACAAGTGTTCATGGAATACTTGTCCAGTTACCATTACCAAAGCACATTGATGAAAGGAAAATAATAAGTAAAATTAACCCTTTAAAAGATGTAGACGGTTTTCATCCTGTCAATGTAGGTAATTTATCGTCAGGTAATGATGCCATGATTCCTTGTACGCCATTGGGTTGTTATTTATTACTTAAGGATACAATACAAAATCTATCTGGTAAAAATGTTGTAATCATTGGAAGATCTAATATTAATGGAAAGCCAATGGCTCAACTGCTTTTAAAAGAAAATTGTACCGTTACGGTGGCTCATTCTAAAACTAAAAATATTGAAAAAATTTGTCAACATGCAGATATTATCGTTGTGGCAGTTGGAAAACCAAAGATGATTAATAAAGATTGGGTAAACAAAAATTCGGTGGTTATTGATGTTGGAATTAATCGGATTGAGGAAAAAGGATTTAAAAAAATAGTGGGAGATGCAGATTTTGAAAATATAAAAAACGAGGTATCTGCCATTACACCAGTTCCAGGGGGTGTTGGCCCAATGACAATTGCATGCTTACTTAAAAATACACTAAAGGCGTATAAAAATCAGGTGAAATAAAACTATATATCGTCTTTTGAAGTATCAATTTTTAGAATTCTACTCCTTCTTAATCTTAAGAATAAAATAGCTATTGCTATTAAAAGAATCGCACCACCTTCATAAAGCAATGAAGCGCTTGAAACATCTTTTTTTTGTAAAATGATCAGTCTAGCCAAAGCTGTTAGAGCTATAAATAAAGGATAGGTAAGTTGAACTTTCAAACTTCCCCAAAAACTTGTAACCATTCCTAAAACTTCAAGATATATAAATAATAAAAGTAAATCCGGTAATGTGATAACTTTGTTTTTATACATTTCAAATATCTCAAGTCCAAAACCGATAATAGTACAAACTAAAACTATTAAAGCACCAGACAATTGTACTTTTTTCAAAAGAAACTGCATTATTCATCTATATCTGAAATCATAATTTTAACAACTCACTTATTTATGTAAATTATAATAGTTTCTTATGGTAATTGATAAATTTTTCCACTTTAGACCTAGAGAACATTTTATTCTCATCAAAAGAAACTTTTTTTATCGAATATGCTTTATTTTTTGTTTCTCTACTAACGATTATAATATTACCTTTGTACAATTTTAATTTAATTTTACCATTAATCTTTGATTTCTTTTTATCTATTATTTTTTGGATTTTAATTCTTTCTTTTGAAAACCAAAAGCCATTATAAATTAATTCAGCATATCTTGGCATAAGTTCGTCATTAAAATGCATTGTTTTTTTATCAAGTGTTATTGATTGAATAGCTCTATTTGCAAATAAGAGAACAGTTCCTCCCGGAGTTTCATAAACACCTCTTGATTTTATTCCTATAAATCTATTCTCAACCAAATCCACTCTTCCAATGCCATTTTTTCCTGAAATTAAATTTAATTTTGAAAGTAGTTTAGCAGGAGATAACTTTTTATTATTTAACGCAACAGGATTTCCATTCCTATATTCTATAATTATAATTGTCGGCTTATTAGGCGCTTTTTCTGGTGAGCATGTTCTTTGAAAAATAAACTCAGGCACATTTTTTCTTGGATCCTCAAGAACTTTACCTTCAGTGGAAGTGTGCAATAGATTGTCGTCAACTGAAAAAGGTGGCTCACCTTTTTTATCTTTAGGAACTAAAATACCATTTTTTTTTGCATATTTGATTAAGTCACTTCTAGATTGCATGCTCCATTCTCTCCAAGGTGCAATGATTTTTATTTTTGGACCAAAATAATAATAACCTAGTTCAAATCTTACTTGGTCATTTCCTTTCCCAGTTGCACCGTGAGAAACTGCTTCTGCTTTAAATTTTTTTGCTATTTCGATCTGTCTTTTTGCAATTAAAGGTCTAGCTATGGATGTTCCAAGAAGGTAAACGCCTTCATAAAGTGCATTACCTCTTAACATTGGAAATACATAATCTTTTACAAAAGTTTCTCTAAGATCTTCAATTATTATTTCTTTAACACCAAGTTTTTTTGCATTTTTATAAAGTTTTTTTCTGTCGATATCTTGACCTAAATCTGCTGTGTAGCAAATAATCTCGGCTTTATATTTTTCTTGGAGCCATTTTAAAATTACAGATGTATCCAAACCACCAGAGTAAGCTAATACAATTTTTTTAATTTTTCTCATTCTTAATTGTTATTGTTATTTTCTACAATTTTTTCTAGCTGCATTATATGCATCGGTAAAACCCATTAAAGAATAAGTATCAGTTGTTTTATTGCCTCTAGAAGAAATACCAATAACCTTTGCTTTATTTGATTTTTTCATGGCTCTGATCATTCTAATTTCATCGTCATAACTGACCAACCAAGCAAAATTATCTTTAATTTCAAATTTAAAATTAGAGTTGCCAACATTGACTCTCACTTGTGATTTTTTTTTATATTTATAACCACCCGTTATACTTATTTCATTATTTATATTTTCGCCTGGTCTGAAGGTTACAAAAATTCTAGACTCAGCTCTACTTAAGTTTTTTGGTAACATATCTGTCGGTATAGAGACCGCAAAACAAACTTTCTTACCGTCTTTAGTCATATATTGACTTTCCCACATTTTAAATTTTTTTTCAGTTTTTATACTCGCATAAGAATGCAAGTTCATAAAATACAAAAGTAAAGTTAAGACTAAAATTTTTTTTATGGACATGGATTTGAATATATTAATTGAATTTTATTAATATCCTCCAAAATTTTATCATGGAGCTTGATGTTAACACTATCTATATTAATTTTGAGTTGATCTATTTTGGTTGCACCAATTAAGACTGATGTAACAAAGGGTTTTATTTCGCAAAATTTTATAGCCATTTGACAGGGGTTTAAGTTATAAGTATTTGCAATTTTAATATACTCTTTTATTGCATTTTCAGAATTTGGTGTTCTGTACCTTGGATATCTATTTCCAAATAACTTTAATCTACTTCCTTCTGGAAGTTTACCATCTAAATATTTTCCACTTAATGTACCGCTTGCTAAAGGTGAATAAGCCAATAAACCAACATTTTCCCTAATAGAAATTTCTGACAATCCAACTTCAAAGCTTCTATTCAAAAGATTGTAAGGATTTTGTATGCTAACTGGTTTAGAAAAATTTTTTGTCTCTGAGTACTTCAAATATTCAGATGTTCCCCAGGGTGTTTCATTAGAAATACCAAAACTTCTAATCTTTCCTTTTTTTATACACTCCTCTAAAGTTTCAATAACTTCAAGAATTGTATTAGTCTCCTGTGTTTCTTTGTGAACATATTCCAAACCTGAGAAAACATTTATAGGTCTATCAGGCCAGTGCAGTTGATAAAGATCTATGTAGTCAGTATCCAAGTCTTTCAAGGATCTATCTAGAGCAAAAGAAATTTGAGATTTATTCAATCTAGTTTGTTCCGAATTTTCTCTAAACCAATTCATTCCTGATCTACCTACGATTTTGTCAGCAATAATAATTTTATTTCGATTTTTTTTATTTTTTATCCATCTTCCGATAATTCTACTTGTTTCACCTCTTGTTTTATCAGAGGGCGGAACCGGATAAAGTTCTGCGGTATCAAAAAAATTTATTCCGGCGTCTTCCGCGTAGTCCATTTGTTCGAATGCCTGCTTTTCAGAATTTTGTTCACCCCATGTCATGGTACCAAGACCGATGGTGCTTACTTTGATGCCTGATTTACCTAAAATTTTATAATTCATATTATTTTTACAAATTTCATGATAGTTAATATCAGATAGCTACAAAAAATAAATAATGAGCGAACAAATAATCATTTTATCTCAAATTATTTTAATTGACCTGGTTCTGGCTGCGGATAATGCAATTATAATCGGTATGTTAGCTTCAAACTTTGAAAAATCACTAAGAAATAGAATAATGTTTTGGGGAATTAGTCTAGCGGTAATTTTTAGAATTATTTTTGCTCTTTTGACAGTTTTTTTACTACAAATTACAGGACTAAAATTGGTTGGTGGAGCAATTTTATTATGGGTAGTTTATAAATTATATAAAGATGTAGTAAAAAAAATAACACCAGAGCCAAAAAAAATCTTATCTAGCAAAAATTCTTTATTAAGTGCAGTCATAACGATTGCGGTTGCAGATATTAGCTTAAGTTTAGATAACGTATTAGGAGTTGCCGGTGCAGCAAAAGATCATTATTATATATTGGCTTTTGGTTTAATACTTTCGATTATATTAATGGCAACAATGGCAAAATTAATTTCAGAGTTTATTATCAAACACCAGTGGATTGCTTGGTTAGGTTTATTTGCAATATTATATGTCGCATTAGATTTAATTTACGCTGATTTGAAAAATCTTATGGTATTTTGATATTTTTTAAGCTTGAATTTTTTTTATTTTTGATCATATATATCATTATGAATTTAAAAGACAGAATAGGAAAAGTACAGTCAACAGCATCAGTTGAGACATCTAAAATTGATCAAGGATTAAGATCTTATATGCTGAAGGTTTATAATTATATGTCTTCAGGCATCTTACTTACGGGAATAGTAGCACTGATAATTTTTAAATATGCTGCAGTTACCGATGGATCGGGCAATATTGTTGGTCTAACACCATTAGGAAACGCGATGTATCAATCAGCTCTAATGTGGGTCGTTGCTCTTGCACCGTTAGGAATTGTTTTTTACATGAGTTTTGGAATTAATAAAATGAGTGCATCAAAAGCTCAAACTGTATTTTGGATATTCGCGGGTTTAATGGGAGCATCTTTATCATCTATATTTATAGTATATACAATGCCGAGTATTGCCAGAGTATTCTTTATTACATCAGCAACATTTGGTGCGATGAGTTTATACGGTTACACAACCAAAAAAGATCTTACAGGCTGGGGATCGTTTTTAATGATGGGATTAATTGGAATTATTATTGCTTCTATTGTTAATATATTTTTAAAATCTTCTGCAATGCATTTTATTATTTCAATAATTGGAGTACTAGTATTTGTAGGATTGACAGCTTATGATACACAAAAAATCAAACATATGTATTATGCTGCTGATAGTGGCGAAGTCATGGGAAAAAAAGCAGTTATGGGAGCCCTTACATTATATCTAGACTTCATAAATCTTTTCATAATGTTATTAAGATTGTTTGGACAAAGAAGATAGATTTTAATTACCCGAACACCTTTTAGAACAGTATCTAACATTCTCCCAATTATTTCTCCATTTTTTTCTCCAAGTAAATTCTAGACCGCAAGAAGAACAATTTTTTTTTGGTAATTTTTTTTTTCTCTTTTTCATTTAATAATTTTTAAGTTTCTTTTTTGTAGAAAACTTACAGCACTTTTTAACTCATTTGTATTTTTAATAACTTTACCGTGTTGATCTTTAACTTGATATTTAAACTCTTTTTTACCCTTAAGTATTTTAATAATTTGTAATAGAGGTTTTTCCGATGATCTTCTATAAATATCAAAGCTAATTAAATTTTTATTAATATAAAAAGCGTAATCTTTCCATTCACCTTTAGAGACCATTTTTCCATAGAGGTTAAGAATTTCACCAAGTTCATGTTTATTAAAAAAGTTTTCATTGGTTATTTCACTATTTTTTATTAATTTGTAATTAAACATTTGTAACTTTAAATTTTTCAATTATTTTTATTTGAAATAAAGTAAAAACGAAGGTAATTGGCAAGATACCAAAAACTTTAAACTTTACCCATAAATCTTCTGATTGCGTTCTCCAAATAATTTCATTTAATAATGCTAAAAAAATAAAAAAATAAATCCATCTATCGGTTAATATTTTCCATCCTTCGTCTTTTAATTTAATAGAGTTCTCTAAAAGTGATTGAAGTAAAGATTTTTTAAGAAAAAACTTGCTGTAAATTAATACCAATGCAAACAAAATATTTATAATGGTAGGTTTCATATAAAAAAAAATTTTATTATCAAAATAAAGTGTTAATCCACCAAAAATTGAAACAAGAGCGGCTCCTATTAGAGGCATTGGAGAAATTTTATTTTCAATATAGTACATGAGTACTACTGATATTAATGTTGCGATTATTAGGGGCAATATAGCTCCAGTCATTCCATATTTTTTATAAAAAATAAAAAATATTAGTAATGGTCCAAAGTCTGATATAATCTTAATAAATTTGTTCATGAAACTATTAATAATAATTTTTTTTTTACTATTTTGCAAAAACTTAATAGCAAACGAATATAATTTCAAAATATCTGCTTTAAATGTACCATTTGCCTCAATTTCTTTGAATTTTGATACAAATAAAATATCAACCAAAATTAAAAGTAAAGGTTTTGTGGGGTTTTTTTACAAGTTTGAGACATTGGCTTCTTCATTATTTGTAAAAAATACAGTTGAATATAATTACAAGCGAATAAAAAAAAATTATGAGAAAAAATTATATGCTTTTATTACACATGGTAATGCTCAAAATAATTTCCCAAACTTAAAACATAGACATGGCTATTCAAAAATAATTAAATCGGATTTAAATAATGTAATCGACCCTCTCACAGCCGTTAAACAAATTTTAAAAACAGGTTATAAAAAGTGCAATTTTAAAAGTAAAATATTTGATGGCGAAGAAATTTACATTTTAAAATTAATTGACAATCAAATAATCAAAAATAGCTATAAGGTGTGTACTTTAAAATATCAAACTGTTTCGGGCCACAAGTTAAAACGTGAAAAAAAGCTGAATAATCTCAAGTTACATATATATTATCCACTCGATAGTTCTGATATTTCAAATATTTATTTCAAAACTACAATAAAAAGCTTACCTCTTAAAATGATATCCACGACAAAATAATATCTTGATTTTTATATTTAGATAATTATCTATAAATCTATAAATGTTAAAAAGTCTTAAAAAAGCTAAATTCTCAATAGGTGAAGTAGTAAGACACAGATTATTTGATTTCAGAGGTGTCATTTACGATGTAGATTTTGAGTTTAATAATTCAGAAGAATGGTATCAGTCAATTCCGAAAGATGTGAGACCAAAAAAAGATCAACCATTTTATCATCTATTAGCTGAAAATGAGGAAATTACTTATGAAGCTTACGTTTCAGAGCAAAACTTATTGTTGGATGATAGAAACGAGCCAATAAGCCATCCGTTAATTAAAGAAATATTCAAAGGTCAAGGCCGGGATGGACTATATTTAAAATCATCGAACTAGTTTGCCTTAAATTAAACAATTTTCACACATCGAACTGACAAAAAAAGGTTTTATAACTTGATTAATTGTCCAGTTCGGAGTTTTCTGTCCCAATCTCCCTTCTTCGAGCTGGACAAACTTTGTCACATTAAAATTATCAAATAATAAGTCCATAATTTCATGATGAAAGATATTTTTAATAGTAGAAAAATTATAAATATTCATAACAGTTATTTAGATTTACTAAAAATAATTTTCTTAATCTTATTAATAATTGGTTTATCATTGTCTTTTTTTTATTCACCAGCCGACTATTTACAAGGTGAAACTGTTAGAATTATGTATGTGCATGTTCCTTCATCGTGGTTGGCACTTATGATTTTTTCTACGATGAGCGTATGTTCTTTAATTAGTCTAATTTTCAAATTTAGAATTTTTACGATATTCACTAAAAGTCTAGCACCAATAGGATTTACATTTTCTTTAATATCAATTTTCACAGGATCACTCTGGGGACAACCAACATGGGGCACTTTTTGGACTTGGGATGCAAGATTGACCTCTATGATGTTATTAGTCTTTCTATATATTTTTTATATTATGAGCTGGGTTTTTATAAAGAATATTTTTACTGCTGAGAAAATTTCATCTCTTATTTCAATTTTTGGATTAGCAAATATACCTTTAATCAAGTACTCAGTCATATGGTGGAACACATTACATCAACCTGCAAGTATAAAATTTTTAGAAAAAAGTACCATTCATCAAAGTATGCTGACACCATTAATATTAATGTTTTTTGCCTTTGTTTGTTTTTCATTGATGGTTTTTTTAATAAGGTTTAAAGTTGAGAGTTTTAAATTAAGAGTATTAAGGGAAAAAAAATAAATTATGAAAATTAGTGAATGTTAATAACAAAAAACACACATAAAAGATTAATGATTTTTTTAGTGTCATTAATTACTTTTCTTATTATTTTTAAATTTTTGTTTAATACATTGAAAAGTAACACTATCTACTTTTTCTCTCCAAGCGAAATATCGAAATTAACCAAATTACCTGATAAAAAAATTAGGTTAGGTGGTATGGTTAAAAAAAACTCTATTACTGAAAATAGAGATAAATACGAATTTATAATAACAGACTTCAATCAAGAAATCTCAGTCGTTTATTCAGGTATACTGCCAAACCTTTTTGTTGAGGGCCAAGGAGCTGTGGTAGAAGGAAAGTTAGTTTCTAGAAAATATTTTGTTGGAACTAAAATTCTGGCAAAACATGATGAAAATTATATGCCCAAGGAAGTTGCTGATAGTTTAGAACAAATCAATAGTTTTAAAAAAAATAAATGACAAATATTATTGGAAATTTACTAATTTTTTTTTCTTTATCCTCTTCTTTTGCCTCAGTGTATTTTTATTTTAAAAAAAAGTTTTCTCTTTTTCTTAAATCTTATCTATTAAGTTGTTTGTTATGTTTCTCTAGCTTTTTATTTTTGATTTATTGTTTCGTAATCTCAGACTTTTCGATAAGTGCAGTATATCAAAATTCACACTCAACTAAGCCACTGATTTATAAAATAGCTGGTTCTTGGGGAAATCATGAAGGAAGTATGTTATTATTCGTTTGTATAATTGCAATTTATGGTTCTTTATTTTTTTATTCGTCAAAGAATATCGAAACTAACTTTAGAAATTTAACAATTTTTTTTCAAAATATATTAAAAATAATATTTTTGCTTTATCTATTTTTCTTATCTAATCCTTTTGATTATATTTTCTCTAACCCTACAGAGGGTTTAGGTCTGAACCCGATCTTACAGGATCCCTTATTGTTAATACATCCGCCTTTTTTGTATTTCGGTTACATAGGATTCTCATTAGTTTTAAGTTTAGTTTTGTCAGGTTTAATAAAAAATTTCTTTGATAAAGAATGGGCGTCGTTATCAAAAAATTGGGTGATTGTTTCCTGGGTTTTTTTAACAATAGGTATATTGTTAGGATCAATATGGGCATATTATGAATTAGGCTGGGGAGGTTACTGGTTTTGGGACCCTGTAGAAAATGCATCATTAATGCCGTGGATACTTTCTGTCGCTTTAATACATTCAATGTTAATCATGGAAAAAAATAATACATTTAAATCATGGACAGCTTTACTAGCAATTTTTACTTTTTCATTAAGTCTATTTGGAACTTTTTTAGTACGATCAGGAATATTAAATTCCGTTCATACTTTTGCTAATGACCCTGAAAGAGGATTGTTCATATTAGGTATTATAATATTTATAATATTTTTTTCTTTACTGATTTTTATTTTGAAAACAAATTTTACTGATGAAAAAAAAATGTAGTATTTTTAAGTAAAGAAAATTTTTTGATGTATAACAATTTATTTTTAATTTTCTTTTTACTTGTAGTTATTATAGGGACTCTTTACCCTATAGTTCTTGCGACTTTTTCAAATGAAAATATCTCAGTTGGACCATTTTATTATAATACAATTTTAGCTCCGTTCGTTTTTATTTTTTTATTTTTAATGGGAACGGGGCCAATGATGAAATGGTACAAAAACGAATTTAAATCTAAAGTAAGTTTAATTGTTAGTGCGGGTTTAATATCTTTAATATTGGTCCTAGTATCGAGTTACATCCCTAAAAAAATAAATATTATATATGTATTAGGTCTCTTTTTTTCATTCTACTTAATCTCTGCTACTATCTATGAAATAGCTTTATGCAATACCTTAATAAAAATTAAGCAAAATCTAGGTAGGAATTTATCACATTTAGGATTTGGACTTTTAATTATGTCGATAACTTTAAATAGTTTTTTTTCTAAAGAGTATAATTTTATGATTAATTTAAACGAAAAATTTACATCTGATGATATTGAAATTTTATTTGAGGATTTTAAGATAACAAAACAATCAAATTTTGATCAGTTTTCTACGAAATTTAAAATTAGTAAAGACAAAGAGACGATTATTTTAAGACCATCTATTAGAAAATATAATCAACCTGAACAATTAACATCTGAAATATCAATTAAGAATACTCTTCTAAAAGATTTTTACTTAGCTATTAATTACTCTTCAATAGGTGAACGAAGGTTAATTGGCGCAAGATATTATGAAAATTTTTTCATTTTGGGTATCTGGATTTCAAGTTTAATAATTATTTTTGGAGGTGTATCGCGCCTTGTTTTTAGAAAATGAAAAAGAATAAAAAATTATTTTTTTTATTTATTACAACTTTAGTTGTATCTACAATTTTTGTGTTTGTAGTCTTGACAAACCAAAAACATTTACCTTCCGCTACAATCGGTACTACTATAGAGCCATTAAATGGATATTTAGTTACAGACATAAAACAGGAAAAAATTTTATTAAATAGAAAATTTAAAAATGAAAAATTTATAATAAATATTTTTTCCTCTTGGTGCGTACCTTGTCGTGAAGAACATAAATATTTATTAAAACTTAAAAATAACAATATTAAGGTAGTAGGTATCAATTATAAGGATAATAAAAGAAATATGTCCATATTTCTCAAAGAACTTGGAAATCCCTATTATGCTATCGTCAACGATAAAGATGGATATCAAAGTATAAAGTTGGGTGCTTTTGGTGTGCCCGAGACTTTTATTATTGATGAAAATAAAAAAATAGTTTTAAAGCAAATTGGTCCAATAGATGATAGTGTTTATTATAAATTTTTGAAGGTGATTGCGAAATGAAATATTTTCTTATAACAATCATTTTTCTATTTTCATTTGAGACATTTGCTGATGATAAAATAAATTCTAAAGTGATTGAAATATCAAAAAATCTGAGATGTCTTGTTTGTCAAGGTCAATCTATAAATGATTCAGACTCCGATTTTGCTTTAGATGTCAAAAAATTAGTTAAAAAAAATCTTGAAGAAGGCAAAACTGATAAAGAAATATATAGTTATTTGAAATTAAAATATGGTGATTGGATATTATATAAAACTCCTTTTAATTTAAGAACAATATTGTTATGGCTTTTACCTATAATTATAATTTTATTTGGAATGAAATTAATCTTTAGAAGAACTAAATTTGAATAATAAAAACTGTCATAAATTTAGAAAAAAAAAGTTACCAGGAGATGAACACAAGAGGAATGTTTGCGAAGTTTGCGGTTACATAGATTATAAAAGTCCGCAAGTTGTTGCAGGATCTATTGTAACATACAAAAATAAGTTTTTGCTTTGTAAAAGAGCCATACATCCTGGTCATGGATTATGGACTTTGCCTTCTGGATTCCTTGAAAGTAATGAAAGTGTAGAGGCTGGCGCTAAAAGAGAAGCAAAAGAAGAGGCTTGTATAAATATTAAAATACAAAAATTATTTGGCATTTACTCCATAAAAAAAAGAAATATTATACAGGTTATTTTTTTATCAAATATTTCAACAAGTTTTTGTAAACCAGGAATTGAAAGCTTGGATGTAAAATTATTTAATTATAAAGAAATTCCATGGCGAGAGTTGGCTTTTCCAAGTGTAAAATGGGCTTTAAAAAGATTTAATGATTATAAAATGGGTAAAAAATTGCCTTTTATGGCTGAGGATTAAGCTTTTTTTTTTGATCAAATGCTGTAAACCTTACATACATATGAAAAAATTGCTAGCCATAGCATCGCTAATATTTGTTACGAGCGCTAATGCTCAAGGACTAAAAGTAGCTATTGGAAATTTTGATTTTAGTGATGATGGAATGAGATCGTCAATGGTTGAATTAAATTATGATTTTGGAAGAAGTAATGATTATGGGGTTTTAAAACCTACTACTGGAGCTTTCATAACACAAGACTCTGCTTCATATGCATACATTGGTGGAAAAGTAGATTTTAAACTAGGACCATTTGTTTTATCGCCAAGCTTTGGTCCGGGCTATTATGATCAAGGAGATGGGAAAGATTTAGGTCACGAACTTGAATTTAAATCTCAAATTGATCTTGGCTTTAATTTTGGACAAAGTTCTAACTTGTCTTTTGGATACAGCCATTTATCAAATGCAAGTTTAGGCGATAAAAACCCAGGTGCAAATAGTTATTCGTTTAGCTTATCCCATATTTTTTAAACAATGAAACTATCTGACTGTCATAATGTCGATGACTTTAGATTACTTGCAAAGAAAAAATTACCAAGTCCAATATTTCATTATATTGATGGTGGTGCTGATGACGAAATTACATTAAAAAGAAACACCGATTCTTTTAATAAATGTGATCTAATTCCCAATGTATTAACTGACGTTAGCAAAGTTGACTTATCAACTACAGTATTAGGACAAAAGATAGATTTTCCATTATTTCTATCACCGACAGCAATGCACAGAATGTATCACCACGAAGGTGAGAAAGCTACTGCGCAAGCAGCAGAAAAATTTGGAACGTATTTCAGCTTATCCACGATGGGAACAACAAGTATCGAAGAAGTATCAAACGCATCAGGTGGTCCAAAAATGTTTCAGTTGTATATTCATAAAGATCAGGGCTTAACTGATAACTTGATAGATAGATGTAAACGTTCAGGTTTTAAAGCAATTTGTTTAACAGTTGATACAATAGTTGCAGGGAATAGAGAAAGAGATCATAGAACAGGTTTTGCAACACCACCTAAATTAACTATGTCCAGCTTGTTAAGTTTTGCATCACATCCTAATTGGAGTCTCAACTATCTATGTAGAGAAAAGTTTGAACTTAAAAATGTTTCGCACATGACTAAAAAAGGAAGTAGTATTGAAATGTCAGTTATGGATTATATCAATCAACAATTTGATAGAACCATGAACTGGAAACACGCTGAATATGCAATCAAAAGATGGAATGGTCCTTTCGCTTTGAAAGGCATAATGTCAGTTGAGGATGCCAAAAGAGCAATTGATATTGGCGCCAGTGCAATTATGATTTCAAATCATGGTGGTAGACAACTTGATGGTTCAAGATCTCCATTTGACCAATTACAAGAAATAGTTGATGCAGTTGGAGATAAAATAGAAATTATATTAGATGGTGGTGTTAGAAGAGGCACGCATGTTTTAAAAGCACTATCTCTTGGAGCTAAGGCATGTTCAATGGGAAAAGCGTATTTATATGCATTAAGCGCTGGTGGAAAAAAAGGAGTTGAAATGCTTTTAACCAAAATGAAAAATGAAATAGAGAGAGATATGACTTTAATGGGATGCAGAAGCGTTAAAGAATTAAACAAAAATAAAATAGCATTTAGATAATTCAATGAAGATATCAAAAAGTTATTCTCGGCTGGGAACTGAGTCGGCTTTTGTAATTTTATCCAAAGCTCAGAAACTAGTTAGTGAAGGAAAAGAAATTATAAATTTAGGTATTGGACAGCCAGATTTCAAAACACCAGATCATATAATTAGTGCTTGTAAAAAAGCCTTGGATGATGGTCATCATGGGTATACAGAACCAAATGGAGTGCTTGAATTAAGAAAAGGTGTATCAAGATACATACATAAGCATTATAAAGCACAAGTAAATGCATCAAGAATATTAATTACTCCAGGTGGTAAACCAACAATTTTTTTTACAATGATGTTACTAGGAGAACCAGGTTATGAAATTATTTATCCTGAACCTGGATTTCCAATATATGAGTCAATGATTAATTATTCGGGCGCAAAACCTGTGCCAATGTTTTTAAAGGAACAGAATGACTTTTCTTTTAAAGCTGATGAAGTTTTAAAATTAATAAAAAAAAATACAAAATTGATAATAATAAATAATCCGCAAAATCCTACTGGGGCACTGATTGATGAAAATGAAATAAAAAAATTAGTTCAAGGACTAAAGAAATACCCAGACGTATGTATCTTAAGTGATGAAATTTACTCTAGGCAAATTTATGATGGTAAAAAAATGCCAACTTTTTTAAATTATCCTGAGATTTATGAGAGATTAATAGTTTTAGATGGCTGGAGTAAATCGTACGCAATGACCGGCTGGAGGCTTGGATGGAGTGTTTGGCCAGATAAATTAATTGAAAAAGTCACTAGGTTAGCGATTAATAGTTATTCGTGTGTTCCAGCTGCAAATCAAATCGCTGCATTGGCGGCCTTAGAGGGATCTGACGAATTTATAAATAATATGATGAACGAATTTTCAAAAAGAAGAAAACTAATAGTAAATGGATTAAATAATTTAAAAGGTATAAAATGTAATAATCCAGGCGGAGCTTTTTATGTATTTCCAAATGTAATAAATTCCGGGTTGAATGGTGAGCAATTTTCCCAAAAATGTTTGGATGAGGCAGGTGTGGCAATTGTTCCTGGAACCAGTTTTGGCAAATCATGCGTAAATTACGTACGATTTAGCTATGCGAATAGCTATGAAAATATTGAAAAAGCATTGGAGAAAATCGCAAAAATTATTTAATATATAACTATTATGGTTTTACATTTACCAGAAGCTGATCAGATAATAATAGATAAGAAATCTTCAATTGTAAAAGAATTGAAGATGTATACGAATAACGTTTTGTTCGATAATGACGAATTAAGACCGTATGAAACTGATGGACTTAATGTATATAAGCAAAAGCCGCTTGCCGTGGTGTTGCCAGAGAATACGCAAGAAGTATCTAATATTTTAAATTATTGCCACAAGAATAATATAAAGGTTGTACCAAGAGGCGCTGGAACAGGTCTCTCCGGAGGATCTTTACCATTAAAAGATTGTGTACTCATGAGTATGGGAAAGTTTAACAAAATCATAGAGAAAGATTTTAAAAATAGATGTGTCGTAACACAGCCTGGTGTTACAAATTTAGCAATAACTCAAGCTGTTCAGGATCAAGGATATTATTATGCGCCAGATCTATCTAGTCAATTAGCATGTTCAATAGGTGGTAATATTGCAGAAAATTCTGGTGGAGTGCACTCACTAAAATATGGAACAACTACAAATAACGTTTTAGGTATTGAGATTGTGTTGATGGATGGAACTATACTTCGTGTAGGAGGTAAACATTTAGACTCAGAGGGCTACGATCTTTTAGGAATTTTTATAGGATCGGAAGGTCTATTAGGAGTTGTTACTGAAGCTACAGTTAAAATATTAAAAAAACCAGAGGCAGTTAGAGCAGTTTTAATTGGATTTAATTCTATAGAGGATGCGGGTAGTTGCGTGTCAGATGTTATATCGAAGGGTATTGTACCTGCTGGGATGGAAATTATGGATAAGCCACTTATTATTGCTACAGAAAATTATGCGAAAGCAGGTTATCCTAGAGATGTAGAAGCTCTTCTAATTGTTGAGATCGACGGTACCGCTAGTGAAGTAGAAGCAATGATTCAAAAAGTTTTGGATATAGCTAAGATGAATAAGGCAAGTTATAATAAGGCAAGTGATAGCGACGAAGAAAGAATGAAGTTTTGGAAAGGTAGGAAAGCAGCATTTTCAGCTTGCGGGGTTATATCACCTGATTATATCTGCATGGATGGATCGATACCAAGAAATAAATTAGCAAATGTTTTAGGTTATATTAATAATCTTTCTAAGAAATATGGTTTACGAGTAGCAAATTGTTTTCATGCTGGTGACGGAAATTTACATCCACTAATTATGTTTGACTCAAATGACCCGAATGAATTAAAAAAAGCTGAAGATTTTGGTGCGGACATTTTAAAATACTGCGTTAAAGTAGGTGGAGTTTTATCTGGCGAACATGGTATTGGAGTTGAAAAAAGAGAACTAATGTGTGAAATGTTTAATAATAACGACATACAACAACAACTAAATTTAAAAAAAGCTTTTGATGATAAGAATTTGTTAAATCCTGGTAAGGTTTATCCTATTCTTCATAGATGCGCAGAGGAAGGAAGAATACATATTCACAAAGGTAAAACTAAATTCCCTGACTTACCAAGATTTTGATGAATGATATTTACTCTCCGGTATCAGAAAAAGAGGTAAGTGATTTCATATATGAAAGTTATCAGGAAAATTCGCCAATAGAAATAGTAGGCCAGAATTCAAAAAAAATTGGGAGAATCATACAGTGCTCTAAAACTCTGTCTTTAGAAAAAATAAATGGAATTATAGAATACTACCCTGAGGAACTATATATAAAAGTTAAAGTAGGAACCTCTTTAGAAGAAATTGAAAATGCGCTTGAAACCAAAAATCAAACTTTTGGATTTGAACCAATAGACTTAGGTTATTTGTATCATGGTAAATCTCATGGAGGAACAATCGGGGGAGTAGTTGCATGTAATTTATCAGGCCCCAGAAGATTTAAAGTCGGTTCATTGAGAGATCACTTACTCGGATTTAAAGCAATAAACGGTATTGGTGAACAAATCAAATCCGGAGGCACAGTAGTTAAAAATGTAACTGGATATGATCTAAGTAAACTAGTTAGTGGATCATACGGTACTTTATGTGCTTTTACAGAGGTGACTTTAAAAGTATTACCTAAATATGAATATCAAGAGACTTTTTGTATGTATGGGTTAAATTACGATGGGGCGATAGATTTTTTCTTAAAAGCAATGGATACATCTTTAGAAATTTCCGGAGCATGTTACTACCCTGATAATAATACAAGTTTTTTTAGGTTAAATGATATAAAGCAAAATATTTCGATTTTTTCATTAAGGGTAGAGGGACCCAAAACCTCAGTGCAAGAAAGAGTTCAACAATTGAAGAAAATCTTTGTTAATGAGGACTTTTCAATTCTCGATATATTTCAATCTAAAGCATTTTGGAGTTTAAGTAAAAATTTAGATGCATTCAAAAATTCTAGTGAAATTGTATGCAAAATATCTTTACCTATAACAAAAACTTCTGAATTCTTGAATAAATTTTCAAATGATATTAGATATTTTATTGATTGGGCTGGTGGATTAATATGGATATCAGCAAGAGATAATGAGATAATTTCAAAGATGAGGATATTTGCTGTGAAAAATAATGGTCATCTTACAATTTATAAAGCAGAAGCGAATTTCAGAAGAACTGAAGAATTTTTAACTTATGGTGACACAAATCTAAAAATATTATCATCAAAAATAAAAAAAAGCTTTGATCCAAAATTGATTTTAAATCCAGGTAAAATGTATGCAGGAGTATAATGCAAACAAACTTTAAAAAAAACCAACTTCTTGATCCAGAAATTAATACATCTGAGCAAATATTAAGAAAATGTGTGCATTGCGGAATGTGCAATGCAACTTGCCCAACATATCAAATTCTAGGTGACGAGTTAAGTGGACCAAGGGGAAGGATATACTTAATTAAAGATATGTTAGAGAATAATAAACCTGCTACTGAAAAAATTACTAAGCATATTGACCAATGTTTATCTTGTTACGCTTGTTTGACCACTTGTCCTGCAGGTGTAGATTATTTACACTTAATAGACCACGGAAGAAATCATGTAGAGCGGACTTATAAAAGACCTTTTTTTCAAAGAACACTGAGAAATATTCTGGCAATTATTTTACCTAACCCTAACTTATTTAAACTGGTTGGTTTTATTACTAATATTTTTAGACCATTAATGTTTTTAGCTCCCAAAAAAATTAAAGATATGGTTAAATTCATGCCGAAGACTTTTCCAAGTTCAAAATTGCCGAATAACTCAGTTTTTAAACCTAAGTCAAAAGTAGTTTCCAAAGTTGCATTATTAACTGGTTGTGTTCAAAAAGCTATATCCCCTGAAATTAATGACTCTTCAATTAATATTTTAACACGACACGGTATTGAAGTTCATATATTAAAAGACATTAGATGTTGCGGATCACTAACACATCATATGGGTAAAGAAGAATCTGCTCACAAATTAATTGAATTCAATATTTTAAAATGGCATGAGCTTTATGAAAAAGAAAATCTTGATGCAATTTTAGTAAATACATCAGGATGCGGAACAACATTGAAAGACTATGGATTTATTTTTAGAAATCATCCAGATTCTAAATTTAGAAAAAAAGCTAGGATGATCAGTAAATTGTGTAAAGATATTACGGAATATCTAGATCAGTCTATTAAACTTAATTTTATAGAAACATCAAATAAGAAAAAATATAGAGTTGCATATCATTCTGCATGTTCAATGCAGCATGGACAAAAAGTACATGAACAACCTATAAATTTACTAAATAAAACTGGAAATCACATTTACGAAATACCAGATGGCCATATATGTTGCGGATCGGCTGGTACTTATAATTTAATGCAATCGGAAATAGCAGAAGAGTTATTAAATCGAAAAGTGAATAATATAAAAAAAATAAATCCAGATATTATAGCTACGGGGAATGTAGGTTGTATAAAACAAATATCAATGGGTACAAGTATTCCAATTTTACATACAGTCGAACTTTTAGATTGGTACACAGGGGGTAAAAAACCTGAATCAATAAAAGTATGAAAAAAATTTTCATAACCAGAAAACTTCTAGATAAAAATTTTAGCTATATTAAAGAAAAATTTAAAGTAGTTCATAACCAGGACGATAAAAATTTTTTGGATAGTGATATTATAAGGTTATCGTCTGATTGTGATGGTATCTTAACATTCCCAAATAATAATTTTCATACAGATTTATTAAAAAAATTACCATCAAATATAAAAATTATTGCAAACTATGCTGTTGGATTTGGAAACATAGATATTGATACTGCAAAAGAAAAGAAAATAATTGTTACTAACACACCTGAAGTTTTAACAGATGCAACCGCAGAGATTTCAATACTTTTATTATTAGGTGCATCAAGAAGAGCGTATGAGGGTAGAATTTATGCCGAAAATAAGAGTTGGGAATGGTCAGCAGATTTTTTAATAGGTAAACAAATGACAAACAAGAAACTAGGTATTTTAGGTATGGGTAGAATTGGAAGAGCGGTTGCAAATATTGCAAGGGGTTTTGGTATGGAAATTCATTATCATAATCGAAGTAAGTTGTCTGAAAAATTGGAGAATGGTGCAATTTTTCATGAACGTTTAGAAGATTTATTAAGACATAGCGAATTTTTATCAATTAATTGTCCAGGAGGCAAAACCAATACAAATTTAATTAATAAAGATACTTTAAAGTATCTTCCCGATGGAGCTGTAATTGCTAACGCAGCAAGAGGAGAAATAATTAATGATGAAGATATGATTCAAGCAATAAAAAATGGAAAAGTATTTGCTTTAGGACTGGACGTTTATAATGGCGAGCCACTAATTCATGAAGAGTATTTAAAATTAAAAAAATTATTTCTTTTGCCTCATCTCGGCAGCGCAACTACAAAAACAAGGATTGCTATGGGAGAAAGAGCTATAAATAATCTGGATCAATTTTTAAATAAATCAAATAAACCTTTAGATCAGGTAAATTAATCAACTTCAGGTTGTTAGTAACGACTTTTTTTTCGAGACTCATTATAAAAGATTTGGTTTAATATTATCAGTTAAATTTAACTAACATGGGGGAGAAAAACATGTCAAAAAAAAACATTGCGTCTAAGTCTAGACGTAAATTTTTTAAAGCAGCAGCAGTTACAGGTGCAGCAGCAGCAGCAACAGTTGCTATGCCTAATGTTGCAGCTTGGTCAGCGGGACACGCAAAAAGTGTTAAGCTGAAAATGCAAGCAGCATGGCCATCAGGAGCAAATATCTTTTTTGAAATGGCCGGTGATTATTGCAAAATGGTTAAGGAAATGTCAGGTGGAAGCCTGTCAATTGACTTACAACCAGTTGGAGCAGTAGTTAAGACAAAAGAAATAGGACAAGCAGTAAGTTCTGGAGTTGTTGATATGGGTCACTGGGTGACAGCATATTGGTATGGAAAAAATCCAGCAGCTTCTCTTTTCGGAACAGGTCCTTCATACGGAATGTCATCACAGGAAGTTATGGCATGGATTGAGTATGGTGGAGGAAGAAAACTATATGACGAAACACTTGCAAAAGTAGGTTATAATTATATTGGTTTCTTTCATATGCCTATGCCAGCACAGCCTTTTGGATGGTTCAAAAAGAACGTAACTAAAGTGTCTGATGTTAAAGGTATGAAGTACAGAACAGTAGGATTAGCTACTAACGTATTAACAGCAATGGGAATGGTT
>MDTB01138158.1_pt1 | contig 27104 bp, 34 predicted proteins | sample 811161 | NCBI WGS metagenome assembly MDTB01 (sample SAMN05326650, study PRJNA326480) | marine metagenome | isolation source: seawater | place: Mediterranean Sea | collected 2009 | reverse complement strand
TCTAACTCATATTTTTGAATTAAATTTTTATAGTTATAAATTTCACCATTACAAATAAATACTATTGTTTTATCTACATCTTCCAATACATATGGTTGATTTGACCTGAAATTATCATCCATAATTGCAAGTCTGTGAAATCCTACAGATACTCTAGGAAATGATCTAAATGTAGAACCATCTGGTCCTCTCTTTTGAAGATTCCAAAAGTCAGATAAAAATTTTTTATCAAGTGGTTTGTTAGTAAGATCTATTAAGCTCCATATTCCGCACATATTATAATTATAAAAATAAATATTTAATTGATTTTTTATTTCAATTATTATCTCTATTAATTTAATGATAATTAACAGATATGAAATTATTTATCCACACCTAAATTTACAGACTGGCGGAGCTGGAGTTCCTGTTAGAATATCAACTGGATCAGATTACTTTATGTTAACAAGTTATACTGAAATGATGAAAATTAATGAAATCTTAAATAAAGAAGATTATAAGTATTTGATAAAAATAAAAAATTTACTTTATAAATATGCTACTGAACATTCAGATTTCAATGCTATGCCTGTTATAAACGTAACTCCAAAAGAATTTAAAGTTTTAGATTTTATTAGAAGAAAAACATTAGGATTTAAATAGATATAAAATTAAGATATTATATAAAAAATTATTTATTTTTTATATAATGAAAAGTACTTTAATCGAATCTTTAATAACTAATGATTGTATAAAAACTGGGAATTTTAAATTAAAAAATGGATCAATTTCAAAATATTATTTTGATCTAAAAAATATTATATCTTTTCCAACACTATTGTCTGATATCGGTGATTATATATACTCAAATATAAGTGAAGATTTTGATATAATTTGTGGCATACCTTATGGTGGTCTTCCATTAGCAACATATATCTCAACAAAATATAACAAACCAATGATTATGTTAAGATCATCTAAAAAAGAATATGGTATGCAGAAGCTTATAGAAGGTAAATATAATAAAAACATGAAGTGTATAATTATTGACGATGTAATTACATCTGGTAAATCTTTACAAGATGCATATGATATACTTAAAGAAGAAGTAAATATTATTGAATCAATTGTTGTTTTCAATCGTCAACAAAATTACAAGTGTTCATTTGATGTGAAATGTTTACTTCATAAAAATGATTTTATTAATTATAAATTAAGTAAATTAATAGAAGATAAAAAATATTTGTGTTTTGCTGCAGATATTAAAAATCCTATTGATCTTATTGAAAAGGTTGATTTAGTAGGATCATATATTGGAATATGTAAAATTCATAGTGATATCATTGATTATAATATTATGAATTTTGATGAATTCAAACAAAAATTAATTGAATTATCCATAAAATATAATTTTTTAATTATGGAAGATCGAAAATTTGTGGATATATCATCAGTTGTTGAGTCTCAATATGATAAGTTTTGTAATTGGGTTGATTTAGTTACTGTACATTCGACTGTAACAAATGAAACAATAAGTAAGTTATCTGGAGCTTTAGTTGTTGCAAATATGTCAAATAACACATATGATTACACAGAAGACGCAATTAATTTATCAAAAAATAATCCAAATAATGTTGTTGGGTTTATAAGTCAACATAGAATATTAGATAATTCAAAATTATATACAATGACTCCTGGTGTCTCTTTTAAGGAATCAAATGATGCTGATCAAAGGTATAGGAGTATAAAGAATGTTGATTGCGATTTTTTTATTGTTGGAAGAACATTATATAATAGTGATGATATCATAGCCTCTATAAATGATTTATTTACAAAAACTTTGGAAAATTAGAAGCAGCAAAATATGTTTTTGCTTATTAATTTTTCCATTTCAGATTGAATAATAAATAAATACCTATCTTTTGTTGTTTTATAAACTCTATTATTATCAATTAATTTTTGATGTATATTATCAAAATATCTAACATTATAATAGAATTCATCCTCTGATACAAATAATTCCCAATTAATATTTTTTAGGTATTCCGATTCTAGGTTTATTAGTTCTTCTTTGGTGATACCAAATAGTAATAATATTTTATTAAAATTTAAATCATAATCTTGAAGCCATTTTATAGCTAAATATAGAGATATTGCAAAAAGAATATGTATATTTTTTGTAGTTATAATATTATCTTCAGCTGAATATTTTTTTAGGTATATAATTGATAGTGTAATTTCAGATGCTGAAAAGAGAGATGAGCTGCAAATAAGTCTTTTAATATAATCACCAAAACTAGAACTTGGATTAGATTTACAAGAATTAAAATTTTTAATTTTTTTAGGATATAAGATAAATCTTGACATTCCCACTTAATTGAAATTAAATTAGAATATTTATTAATTTTGGTTGAAAAATTAATAAATTAGTAATAATTGTCTATACTTTTGAAAAGAAGATATTCAATTTCTATGTTAGAAGTTATTTTATATTTTAAAATTACATTATTGAAAAAAAAATACTCAAATGTTATTATAGCTCCAAATGATAGAATGTAATAAAGTATATATTTTAATATTTTTTTTTTACTATTAGTATCTTTTTGGATATTTTCTATACTTACTGTTGAACTGCTATTAATTCTCATATTCTGTAATTCATCGTTTCTATTGTCAATATCATCATAGCCAATTGCATTGTTTATATTTGTTAATTCTACTTCTGTTTGATTATTATTTTTGGATTTATAACAAAATAATTTATTTTTTTTTATAGAATATATAATTCCTTTTACTATTATTATCATAGATATAAACGATAAAAATGAAATAATCCAGTATTTGATACATTTATTATATAAATTATTATTATATGATTGACGTCCATTTAAAGAATTTTTATATTCATCATAGATTCCATTTTCATACCATGTATAATTACCTATTATATATTTTAATATTATATCATTTTCTAATTCTTCTTTAATTATTTGCTTTTCTTGATACGTTGGTTTATTTATAATTGATACTATAGCATTACTAATTGAATTTTGAAAAACTTTAGTTTCCATTGGACCGATATATTCAAAATAAAAAATAATTTCTAATATGGCTAATCCTAAAATATGAAAAATTATTTCATACATTGGAACTTATATTATATGATTTAATATATTCTTTATATACTTGTATGTTTATGTCCAAATAAATTTAAAAAGACTAATCCAATAATAATTGACCATGGTTCAATTATAGATAAGTATGTCCAAATTACTATTAATATAGATACTTTTAAATTATATCTTGGCATTGTTTTATAATAATCTAGCTTTCTAAAGTAAATAAAGATACCAGTAATAACTGATATTGTTATTTTTTTGTGTTCAGATAAAAAATCAATAATTTTTTGTGCCATATAAAACTCAAAATCTATTGAAGATTGATCTAAGAAATCGTTCATATATATATTTCATAGATTATAAATTTACCTTATTATTATCCTAGAAAGTACCAAACAAAATATGCATGATTTATTTGTTTCATCGCATAATTTCTAGAATTTTTTTTACTAAAACCCTTTTTTAAATAAAAGTTATATAATGACTTTGATCTTGCTAATCTAAAATAATATCCTGATGCCATAATTAGAAGTAATATAAATGAGAAATTGATAGATCTATCTTGAAAACCTATAGACATGCTTAAAAATTTATATGCAACCATATAAATTAAAAAATGTAGTGCAATACTTTTGCATACATTTAAACTATTTAATACCTTGTAATCATTTTGAGGATTAATAGTATCAATGTAAGTTTCATATAGAAATTCCATATACAATTTTTTAGATAATAATTATTAAAAATTGAATTTTTTATCCAAAGCTATACTCTAAAATATAATGGAAATATTTATAAAATTACCTCCTATAATGTATCAACATTTAGTTGAAGATTTAGAACAAAAAGTGCTTAAAGTAAATAAAAGTTTATCAAATTTAGATAAAATTAATTATTTCAAATTATATCATAAGTATGAGTTTGGTAAAGTAACAGAAAATTGGTTTGTACTAGAACTGAATAGTGAATCCTTTATTACATGGTTTGCATTGATTGAAGATAATGATTTTATGACCATCAATGATTTTCTGATTTGTGATACTCAGAATAACTATGGTTATAAAGATTGGAAAAATACGGTTTGTAATATTAACCACAGTGATAAGTGCATCCTATGAAACATGCTATATATACCTGTTCCTTTCTATCAATACCCTTTTGATATTCATCTTTTGAAATAATATTTCCTTTATTGTTTAGAAACTTTGTATTAAATTTATAGTCCTTAAAATTCCTGTTTTCATCAAATTTTATTTTATTATTTTCATATTCTATTTTATTTTTATTATTGATAACTTTACATTTTAATCTTTTTTTATTTATCATATTAAGAGAAAAATCACAATCACATGTTGCTTTTGCGACTGTGTAATTATGTAGTAAATCATCAGATTGTTTTCTACCATAACCTTTTCCCAATGAACTAGTAGTTATATAATCACCTTTTTCTATCAATCCATTGGTATTCAATACCCATATTCCACCTTCTCCTAATGAATTAATAAATAGCCTTCTTTCGTTAGTGATCTCCTTTTGATGAATTGTTTCAAATACTCCTAAACCATAACTTCTTATTTCATCATCATCTTCTATATTAGATATTACTCCAAATACATTTTTATTTTTTTGTTTTTCAGAAAGTTTTACTATTGGTAAGGATTCATTAATTTTTACATTATTTGAATTATCTAAGTTTGAATAATCACCAGTACACTCAACAATTAATCCAATATATTTATTAATATCATCGATATTGTTTTCAAATAGACATCTGTGTTGACCAGTAAATGATGCGTTATCATAGCTTCCATTATTTTTTATTCTTGCTTTAATTTTATCATCTCTTTTTCCTAATAACACCATATTCTTATCTAAGTTAATTTCAATTGAATTATCTTTTGATATTATTTTTTTTATTTTTATATCATTTGAATCTATATTACTTGTTATTATATCACTTTCAATAATCAAGTCATTAAAATTTCCTGTATCAGATTTTATTGATTTACAATCTAATTTGTCTAATGTAACATTCTGTAATTCTGAATCTCCGCCTGTAACCTTAAGTCCTGATGTAGAAGTAACACCAGCATTCTTTGATGAAACGAATTGAAATAATGGTATATTTAGAAATCCTTCAACATTTTTTTTATTTTTAAGATTTCCATTAGTTGAATAATACATATATATTTATTTAGAAAAATTAAGTTCGTTACATGTTAAAAAATTATATAAGATAATTCTATACATGAATAGTGATAAAAAAAACAAAAGTGTTAATGAAGAAAGAAAAATTGCTAGAGAAAAGAAAATAGAAAAAGAAAAAAGGCTAGAAGCAGAGAGAAAATTAATGAGACAAAAAAAATTAGAAGAACACACTAAACCTATTGAGCCTCCAAAAGAAATATGGACTGAAAATCAAAAAATTATTTCTGAAAATAGTATGATGAAGAAAGAAGAAAATGAGTTATATAAAGAAAGATTATTTAGAGAGCTGCAGGCCGAAGAAAATTTAATCGAAGAAGCAAAATTAGATGAAGAAGCAAGATTAGCAGAAGAAGCAAGAATAGATGAAATTGAAAAAGCATTCAAAAAGCATGATGAATGGGAAGAAAACCAAAGATTAGTAGAAGAAGAAAGATTAGCAGAGGAAGAAAGGTTAGCAGAGGAAGCAAGATTAGCTGAAGAAGCAAGATTAGCTGAAGAAGCAAGATTAGCAGAGGAAGCAAGATTAGCTGAAGAAAGAAAACTTGCTGAAGAAAGAAAATTTGTCGAAGAAAGAGAATTAAGAATCGCTAATAAGAAAAAGTTAGCTGAAGAAAGAAAATTAGCTGAAGAAAAAAGAATTCTTGAAGAAAAAAAATTGGCAGAAGAAAGAAAAATTGCAAGAGAAAACAAGGCTTTGAAAGAAAAAATAAAAGAAGAAAACAGTGAAAAATTAAAAATAAACGAAAAAATAAAAGTAAATAATGTAGAACCTTCTAAATTATCTAATAATGAGACAAAAGAAATTAATAATTTGTTAAATGATCTTAAAAAAGATAATGAGTATACTTTAACTGAAAATGAAAAAAATAAATTAGGAAAATATAATAGAAGAGTTTTAATTATGGCAAAAAGACCTTAATTTTAATATTAATTCATTAATATTTTGAAACAATTCATCTATTGGTTCTATTTTTTGATCATAATTTAAATTAGATGGATGATTTGTATTTTTATCGAATCTAACTAGTCTAAGGTAAAAAGTACATACCTGAATACAAAAAAAGTCAAAATTATTTTGAATCATATTTTGATTCAATTTAATTTGAATATATCTATATTCATCATTTCTATTTATTACAGAAAAATTTATTCCATCTTGATCTGATTTTATTTCTTCTATTATTTTATCAAGATTAATGTAGGAATATTTAAAGTCAATCATTGATTTAATATTACTATTTCCTCCTCCTAGAAATCCATATTCACTAGGACAAATAGTAAGTTGATATTTATCCATATAATCATTCCAAGATTCATATAATTCGTTATTATGTATTTTAAACAATCCACTTTCAATATCTAAAAAATATAATTTTATTTTTCCATTAATAATTTTATATCCAATGTTGTCAAATTTTAAATCTCTATATTCATAATTATTTTTTATTAAATTATGATGAAGTTTTATAATTTCTGGTTGAAGGTTTTTTACTAAATTTGAAAATACTTTTTTCATTTTATTTTTTATTTTATTAAAAACTTTGATATTTGTATCATTTTTGATTTGAAATAATTTTGATCTACAAATGCTATACATATTTTTTAAACTATAGTTTTCGAATAAAGTTGAATTAATTCCTAAAACTAGAAACATAGAAGATGTACTAAAAATAATATCATAAAAATTTAATCTAGAATCGTGATTGTAAATTTTGTATAAAATATAAATTATTGATACAATTAAATATATGACTAAGATTATATTTGTTAGTATATACGTACTTTTACTGTTGTAGATAGTTTCATAATTATTTGATTCAATTTTGTTAAGATAATCGTAAAAAAATAAATATTGTTCACTGTTAGTCTTAAAATTAATTTCATGTTTATTACCATATGTTATTTCATTTGTTTTTTGTAATAAATACTCTGATAAATCACCATCTAATTTTTCCATAACATAAAAAAAATTATTATTTATTCTTTTCTGAAAATCACCACTATTCCATCTGTAAAATTCTGGAAAGTATTCTTTAATTTTATTATTAACATTAAATTTTGTTAAATTTTTTTGGCATTTCAACATATAATTTTTATATGGTAAAATTCCACAATTACGATTACCAATATTTTTTATATTTTCTTTAAGATAAGATTTATTTTTCAATAAATTATCATCAATATTAGCTATTGAAAGTGATTTTATAATTTTATTATCGTTCATATATATTATAATAAGAATAATATTTATAATCCTTTTATTTTATCAAATATTTCTTTCTTTTCTTTACTACTTTTTTTCTCAAAATGTACTAAATTTCTTAAATATACTGCTGCACCACCCTTTAATTTTGATTTATTATCAGTTAAAAATTTATAAAAAAGTGCATCCCATACTTCGTTCCAATGATCATCATTTTTATAGTCTGTCATTTGTCTAATGTAATTACTTGTACTTAAATATGGTTTTCTCATAGTATTTGTTGCAAAATAACCCATACCATAAACATTTCCAACCATTACCCAATCATAACTATCGCAAGCAAATTCCATGAACCAATTATATATTTGTCTTGGATGGAATCTAGCTAAATTCATAATATTTAACATAACCATCAATCTTTCAATATGATGTAAATATCCATTTTTAAAAGCTTTCTTTATTGTGTCATCAACTGGTTTTAATCCAGTGTCTCCTGTGTACCATTTTGAATTTAATCTCTTTTTATTACCAAAATAATTAGATGATGTTAAATTATCATAATCTAATACATATAACATTCTTTCATATTCTCTCCATCCTATTAATTGTCTAACAAATCCTTCATAATTATTTATCTTTACCTCTTTTTTATTTTTTTCATAATAATTTATTACTTCTTCTAAAACTTCTGATGGAGGTAATAACCCTATATTTATCATACTTGATAATAATGAGTGGAACATAAATGGTTCATTCTGTAAGATAGCATCTTGATAAGTTCCAAAGTTTTTTAATCTAACTTTTACAAAATCTTTTAGCCATTTATTACTCGTCTTGTGTGTAATAGGGAAAAAGAAATTTTCAACATCTCCATAATTACTTTTAAAATTCTTGTCTACATATTTTTTAGCTTCTTTAACATATTTTGAATCGTTGTCATTAACTTTATCTCCAATAAATGTTGGTACTTTTAATTGTTTTCCAGGAGGTTTCCTATTTTCTTCATCATATGATTTTTTTATGTATGGCACTTTTATCCCACCTGGATCATTTTTTAGTTGCCATTCATAAAAATGTTTGTGAAAAAAAGTTTTAGATTTACCTTTTTCTTTTTCATATTCTTTCATGTTATCATTAGATAGTAAAAAAAGAGGAGTATCTAATATATTTGGTTTTTTTATTTTTGTTATTCTTTTAACTAATAAATGGTCACAAGGATCAAACATATAAATGTTGTCCTCTTTTTTTAGTTTTTTTAGATACGAATATTTTTTGGCATCATTATATTCAATATATTTTACACTTTTTGGTTTTATTTCATCGTCAAGATAATCTTCATAATATTTCATACTAGCTCTATGCAATACTAATTTAAGTTTTGTAAAATTTTTAATCCTTTCTTTATCGCCAAAAAAAAGTGGATCTTCAATTATAAGAAATCTTAAATCTTTAACATCTAAATCTTTAGGTATAAATTTTAAAAGTTGTTTTTTAGGAAAAAGATTATGAGGAAATATTAAAAAATAATTCATTACTATTATTATATTTGATATAATTGTTTATTTAAATTGTAATCTAATAATTTAAATAAAGAATAGATATTAAGATTTTTAATGGAATTTGAAAAAGGCGATTTGTTAGATTTATTTTATCATAAAAAAATAGATATTTTAGTTCATGGATGTAATTGTTTTAATACAATGGGAGCTGGTATTGCTAAAAAAATTAAAGAAATATATATTGATGCTTATAACGCAGATTTACTAACAGTCAAAGGCGATAAGAATAAATTAGGAACATACTCAATTTCAAAAATAAATGAAACTCAATATATTATAAATGCTTATACACAATATTACTATTTTGGAAAAAGACCTTTAAATTATGAGGCTTTAAGAAATGTTTTCAAATTAATAAATAAAAATTTTAATAATATGATAATTGGTATACCTAAAATTGGAGCTGGCCTAGCTAAAGGAGACTGGAATATAATCAAAAATATAATCGAAGAAGAAACTACAAATAACAAATTAATATGTGTTTATTTGTAAAAAAGTTATAAAATAATGGCTCATAATGGATTCATTAAACTCTATTATTAAAGTATTTCTTATATAATAAAATTGAATAATTTAGTTTAAAAAATAATATATTTGATTAATTAATGAGAAAACTATGTTCGTCTAAAATTAAAAATTTAATATTTTTCCCTTCAAATTTAGGCCAAAAAAAGAATGGTGTTGAAAGAGGTCCATCATTAATTAGTAGAGCGATATTTAATAAGGAAAAAAAAAATAATTTTACTAAATCAAAAAAAGTATGGTTAAATTTAGAAAAATCAAATTCAATATATGATAATTTGGAATTATTATATGAAGCAAATGATAATATTAAAGGACCAAGAGTTAACATAGGAGGGGATCACTCTATGGCTATTGCAACAGTAGCTCATTCTCTTAATAATTATGAAGGTTTAAAAATAATTTGGATAGATGCACATGCAGATATAAATACATCTTATTCTAGTGATACAGGTAATATCCATGGTATGCCATTAGGATATCTAACTAACTTAGATACTAATGAAAATTTTTATTATATTTGTAATCATCTATCTTTCAAAGACATTTTGTATATAGGCATAAGAGATATTGATAAATTCGAAAATAATGTTATTAAAGATATTGATGTTATTGATACAGATGAATTTAACAATAGCAAAACTATTGATAAGATTGATAGTTTTATAGGTAATAATCCTATCCATTTATCTCTAGATATAGATGGACTTGATCCTAGTTACATGCCATCAACAGGAACTACTAGCGGTAAAGGTCTAAATTTAGATTTAGTCAAAAATTTGTTAGATCATTTATATGAAAATAAAAAAAAGCAGATTAAGAATGTAGACATATCTGAATTCAATCCTAAGATTGGATCGAGTGAAGATGTAAGTAAAACACTAAAAAATATTATGTATTTATTTGACAGGTACATATAGTTAATTTATTTATTATTGATATAAAAATAGTCGATTTTTTCTAATTCTAATTTTTTAGTAATTTTAAATAATTCTTCGATTTTATTTTTGAGTTGATTATTTTCATTTGTTAAATCTTCTAATTTTTTATTAATATTATTTTCAGATTGATTTACATCAGAAAATTTTTCTATAATTTTATCATTTTTAAATTCTCCATTTGCAGAGTAAAACATATATATTCACTTAGAAATTTTACGTTATACTTAAAGAAAAATTCTTATAAATGTTAATGTTAAAAAATTTTTTTATAAAGATGAATAAAATTTTAAAAATAAATCAAATTAAATCAAATAGTAAAAAAAATATATCAAATAACTATATTTTTGATATTGACTCGAAAAAAATAACGAAAGATGTAGAAAAAGAACTTAAAAGAGATAATTTTGATATTTATGAATATTTTTTGAAAAATAGAAATGATAGAGATAAATATATTAGATAAATTTTCAAAAATTAGAATAATTTCTATATGGTGGATTTAATTCATCAATTAAATCACAAGTTAATTTTAATTTTCTTGAATATGATTTATCATTTTTATATGTTTCTGAAAGAATATTTATTGATTCTTTCATTTTTTTGTATCTTATAAAATAATCGTCATACTCATTAAAATCTTTTATATTAATTTCATCAGCAGAAAATTTTGATTTGTTTATACTGTAAATATAAAATTTTGCTAGTTCTACTGATAAATCATCTATTAGCTTTGCAATAAATTTATGAGATTTTTCTCTGTTATTTGAGTAAAAATATCTTACTATAGGCCTAAAAAAATATGGCTTATCAATTATTAATTCATTATTACTATCAATAATTAATTTATCCCCCTCTTTAATTGAATTAAACAAATTTACATTTTTTATTATTAATTTAAATTTGTCACTCATTACTGTATTACTTTAATTTAGATTTTATTTACTTTAGCTGAACTGTATATTTAGCGTCCTCAAATATGTATGTAGACCCGCATCTTGAACAGGAAAAACCAATGCTGGTTTATTACTTTCATTATGATGAGAATGCCAAAGCCCTGGTGGTGTAATAAATACACTACCTGACTTCCAATTACATCTTACTGGATTCTTAATTGTACCATCTTTATTAAGTTCTTTCCCAATTAAAGTATATACATTATCATCTGCACTTATACAAAGATCTAGAGCAACCGAATTATGACGGTGTGGTTTCTGTACAAGATTTGGATTTATAATATTAACTAGACTCCATAAAACATGAGTCAATGTTTTAGTTGAACTTTCTGTCGCTTCATTACCTAGTAATACACCAAGTCTATTTCTTTTCTCGGAACCAGGTTCTTTTTCTAACTCTTTCAGTTTGTTTTTTATATCTACACTTTTAAATTGAGTTATCATGAATTTTTTATTTTTTGGAGTAACTCCTAAGTATTTCATAAGAGGAGAATCGTTAACCCAGTATAATGCTGAATCCTTATCAGCGAAATGTATAATTTTTTTACATTTTGGTACTACAAATATATCGCCTACTCCCCATTCAATTTTTTGATCATCACACTTCGATCTACCTTTTCCACTAATTACATAAAATACATTTGAAGTTGAAACATCATTTGTTTTTATAGATTCATCTTCCAATATCTCAACAAAATTTGCAAGAAGATTAGGAGATGTAGCACTATATGATGTATCAATATTTGAGAAAATGTCTAACTTTGTTATATGTGTGCTCTTTGTATTATATAATTCACTACCAAAACTTCTAATAGGAATATTATTAAGCTTTGGGTTTGCAGCTGATGTATATTCATACATACGAGATGATTTCGAATAATCGTTTAATTCGGAATTCTCAACGTCATTATCTAATTTTCTTTTCATATACTATTTTTACTTTGGCCAATGTAGATTCATTTCAATTTTTTTAATTATAAAGGAACTTTTTATACTTATCGTAAAATAATATATTCATTTCTAATCTCAGGACAATAATTGCTTTCTCCTAATAAATATTGTATAACTTCATTAGAAATACTATAATTATTACGTATAAATTCAATAATTGGTTTTGATTCATCTATAAAGCATGTTGATATCTCAAGAACTTCAAGTAACATATTGTAACTAATCTCTTGAGGTAATTTTTCAGAAATACTCTTTTTAATGGAATTTTTAATAAAATTATTATTAATTTCTTTTATTAAAAATTTTTCAATTAACCATGCTTTGCTAATTTCATTTGATTTCTTAAGATTATTTGAACTAGTCTGAATCTTTTTTAGACAATTAATAAAAATAGGATAAGTAAAATTTAAAATTTTATTTATCCTTATACTATCAGATGAAACACAAGTCTTAGTAACTTTCGATATATACCTACTGCTACTCGGCGTATGTCCATTATTAGACTCCATTTATATATTAAATAATTAAAAATTTATGTAAATATAATTTCAATTTTTAAAATTTTTATCAACTAATTTTTTCCTATTAATTTTGGAATGATAGGATATCCGATGGTAAAACCTAATATCCCAAATAAACCTCCTACAAAAAGACCAGGATTAATTAATGATTTGATAGTAAGTACAGGAGGGTATTTCTGTTCTTTTGATATATATACTTTATAAACATCTCTAAATGTAATATATAAGACACTAGATGAGATTGGTAATACAAAAAAACAATTACAAAAATCTAAAAAGCGGTTCATTAAACATTATATAGACAATTCTTTAAATAAATCTTATTATAACAATATTCTAATAAAGAGTTAAATTATATTTTATTAATGAATTGTAAAGTTGAAAAAGAAATAGAAATAATATTACCAGACGATTTTCATCATCACTTTCGTGATAATAAATATCTAGATAAAACTGTTTTTTATGCTATGCAAAGATTTGGTAGATGTATTGCAATGCCAAACACTGTACCTCCAATTAGAAATAAAAATGATGCAGAAAATTATTTATCAAGAATTAATGAATCTATAAAACGATTTACAAAAGAGAATCAATTTAATCCTTTAATGACTTTATATTTAACAGATGTTACAACTGAAGAAGAAATAGTAGATGCTAAAAACTATGGTATATTAGCATGTAAATTATATCCTGCAGGCGCAACTACAAATAGTAATTTTGGTGTAACTGACATAAAAAATATAGATTTAGTATTAGAAACTATGGAAAGAATAGGAATGATACTATTAGTACATTGTGAAGTAACTGATAGCAAATATGATATTTTTGATAGAGAAAAATATGGAATAGAAATTATGTTAAAACCAATTATTAATAAATATCCAAATCTTAAAATAGTCATGGAACATATAACAACAAAAGAAGGTGTAGAGTTTGTTAAAAATTGTAATAATAACATAGCTGCAACTATAACTGCTCATCATTTGTTGTATAATCGTAATGATCTTTTGGTTGGAGGAATTAAACCTCATATGTATTGTTTACCTATTTTAAAATCTGAAATTGATAGAAAATCATTACTAGATGCTGCAACATCTGGAAATAAGAAATTTTTTTTAGGTACTGACAGTGCTCCCCATTCTATCGAAAATAAAGAATGTGCATGCGGTTGTGCAGGAATATTCACTGGACACATTGCAATTGAACTTTATGCAGAAGCATTTGATAATGTAGGAAAAATAGATATGTTAGAAAATTTTTCTTCGAGGTTTGGTGCCAACTTTTATGGATTACCATTTAATAAAAAAAAGATAAAATTAAAAAAATTAGTGACAGGATATAAAGTTGAAGAAAAAATAAAATTTGGAGAATCTTTTTTAAAACCATTACGTGGTGGAGAGATCATTAAATGGTTTATTGAATGATTGTAAAAGAATGTTATTCTTTAAAAAAAATTGAATATATATATCCTACACATATTAAAGTAAGGTAGATAGTTCAAAATGGACATTAATAATTCAAATAATGAAATGATAGAGTCACTTGGAAGTGATTTACCGGTTGGTAACAATCTAAATAATGATCATTTTTTAGTACATAGGGAACTACTAAAAGATGTTCATCTCGAGTTAAAGGTAAAATTATTATTACCTAAAAATTTATATTCAGATATTGTGGAAATGTATAAAACAAGATATCACCATATACATAAAAGGAATCTTACTCGTGTTCATCATAATTTATTACTTAGTCATGTTCATTATGATTTAGATTCTGTTCTTAATTATGCTTATTGTGAAAATCAAGATTGTAAAAACGATTACGATGAAAACGAGTTTAATGTTTTAAATAAAGATTATGTTGAGGGAAAAGTCTTAAATATGACATACAGTTATTGTTGTGATAATTGTTATTCTTATGATAGGTGGTCAAAAGAATATGATTTTAAAAAATTATGGAATAGAGATCCTGATCATGGTAGATTTTTATTGCAACAATGGGAAATGCGAAATCCACAAGACTCAATACAACTTGATAATTTCAGGATTTATATGAATGAAAATTGGGAGATTTAATTTTTTATATATCTATTTTAAAGCCAAATTTTTTTATATAGCAATGGTAATTAAACCTTCTAATTGGCCTTCTGATGTCGAATATATTAATGTACAGTCATTTTTAGGATTTAAAAATATTAAAAAAGATTGCATAACTGGAGTAAGAATAAAGAAAATTGATGATCCAAATAGTACTGTATATGGACAATATGGTCTGTTTGCAACCCAAAAATTCGAGAAATATGATATAATAGGTCAATATACAGGAAAAGTTGTTTCAGAATTTTCGACAGGAATATATGTAGCCTCATGTAAAAACTGTTGTATAGATGCAGAAGGTGAAGGAAATGAACTTAGATTTATTAACGATAATAAAAATATTTCTGATGAACCTAATACAACAATCAGAGTTACTTATGTTGATAAAAAACCAAGAGTTATGTTTGTAGTTACCAAAGACATTGAAGAAGGAGAACAAATATTAACTTCATATGGAAAATCTTACTGGGAATAATTATGTTATGTAAAAATCATTCGTTTATTATGTAAATTTATTTTGAAAACAAAGAAGTACTTGATGTTCATGATAATGTTACTATTCATCGTCTAATAATAGTCGATTAGAGTTGATTTATCGACTTCTTTCTTCATATACCAATGATACAAATAGTAGTACTACTAATATCAATGCACTAATTATGATTACCATGTTTTAATTATATTCATTTTAGGCTAACACTAGATAAATTATGTTCAATTTTTATCTTATTAATTAAATGTCTATATAAAAATTGAATAAAAATTACAAACACTTGAAAATAATATTAAAAAATGACTAGACATTCATTAGATTGCTTTGCAGTCGATACATTCATTAATGTAGATGGAAATAATAATCCTATTATTGATTCATTTCAAGGTAATAATTCAGACTGTAATAATATTGAAAATAATGAAATAAATGAATGTGTAATATGTTTTGAACCTGTTACAGATTTATGTGAAGTATTTTATTATTTTCTTATTGTTTTTTAAATTCAAAATTATAAATTCAATATCTTTATTTGGTATTAAATTTGGTATATTTACTTTATATTTATATAGTTTCAACCAATTTTTTCGATCATATGCACTAAATAAAATTTTTATTTCTTCTGTAATTGATGGATTTATTATATTTTTCCCATTTGATTTCATTTCAGGAATGTATTCATCAAAGTTTTTATAAAATTTATTTATTTTACCAGATTCAAATGTTTCAAACCATTTGATATAATTATTACCTTTTTTGGATAATGTATTTTTAATTTTATTCCATATTTTTTTATGATTATTAAAAATTTCCAATATATCTTCCATTTTAAATTTTGGTTCAAAATCGCTATACATGTCTATGTTTCCATCTAAAAGGCTTTTTTGTAAAATTACTTGTCTTACAAAATAAATCAAATCCGGATTTAAACTCAAATATTCTTTTGTTATACCAAGATTATATTTTTGGTGATTATTACCTCCATAGTCTATCAACGAATAAGTAGAATTAACTTTATCATAAGTTATATTACCTGGATGAACATCATTATGCACATATCCTTCTTTTTTAATAATGTCTAATGCATAAATTATTTGTGAAATCATATTATATTTTTCTTTTAATTTCATATTTTGTTCAAGTAATAAATTATGTAATGTATCACCTTTATATTCATAGATTATTTCTATACATTTATTAGTTTTTTTTGTTATAAATGCCTTACTTTTTAAATCAAATCCTTGAAAGATTCCTTTGCATTTTACTTCTTTGTAATCAATCATTTTCATAAAAAATTTAATTTTTTCTTTTGGTAGATTATTGATAAATAATGACATATCGATTTCTCTCCATACTGACATTTCATAATCAGGTTTATTTTTTATGAATTTTTTTAATAATGGAATTTTTTTAATTATATACTTCTTCCCATCAATTTCAGTTAAATAAACTTTTCCTGTAAAGTTCGAATTTGTTAATAATTTTTTCATATATAGTAATTTATAATATAAGTTTCTATATATAAATGGAAAAATATGTTGCACCAATAAATGATATATTGAAAAAAATAAAAAAGATAAATAATGAATTTATCAAAAATCTTAAAAAAAGTGCTGAAAAATCTGATGAATATATTCAACTTTCTAAAAAGAAAAAAATTCCTTGGTTTGATTTAAAATATTCAAGTGATAAAACATATGGAGATTTACTAGATTTAACTATTCTTTCACCTCCTAAAAGTGCTTTATTAAAAATGAAAGAAGTCAAAAAGCTAGCTAAAAATAGAAAAAATAAAGTTTATGACGATTTTATATATGTTGTAGAACCACAAGCTTATCAAAAAGTTACTAAATTAACTCCAAGAAGTTACATGTTTGAATCTTCAAATGAATTTGGATATTTTACAACTGGTAAATCAGGTGTTGCTCACAGCGGGGATGGAGGTGATTACGGCGATAAGTGGTGGCTTGCTAATGAATCATTATTGAAATACCTAACTAAAAAATATAATACTATTAAAAATGAAATAGATAAACTTAAATAAAATTTTTATAGGCTGAATGTATTTAGCAGAGCTAAAAGTAATTATTATTTGGAGATTATGTCTAGTATTTCTATAATTTTACTAATTTAAGAAATTTCTTAATCTATCAATTAAACTATTTCTTATTCCACCACCAAACTCGTCCTCACAATATGCTGATTGACCACTTGCTACAATTGTATCATAAGATAATATATAATATAGATTTTCTTTTATTTTTTCAATATCATTTCCTGCCTCAAAGCTATTTTTAAAATTAGATAATTTTTCTAGAATATTCATATATAAAAAAATTTAGAAAAAAAAAAAGTTTATAAAAAATATATCTTTGAATTTAGATTCACAAAGTGAATCAAATTTTATAAATATTTTTTATAAACTTTTAATGTATTTTCTCTTTCTTTTTTATGATCAACAATTGGTTCTGGATAATCAACATCATATTCTTTACAAAACTTATCCCAGTGATGAATGTGTTTATTTTCTACATCTTTTAATTCTGGGATCCATTTTTTTATATATTCGCAATCTTTATCAAAGTTTTCAGATTGAGTCCATGGATTGAAAATTCTAAAATATGGTTGTGCATCTGTACCACTACCTGCTGCCCATTGCCATCCACCATTATTTGCTGACATATTATAATCCATTAATTTGTTTGCAAAATATTTTTCTCCTTTTTTCCAATCAATCAATAAATCTTTTGTTAAAAATGAAGCAACAATCATTCTACCTCTATTATGCATCCAACCAATTGTATTCATTTGTCTCATGCATGCATCAACAACTGGGAATCCTGTTTTTCCATCACACCAAGCTTTGAATTGTTTGGAATCGTTTCTCCATTTAATATTATCATATTCAGGTCTAAAAGATTTACCAATAACATGACCAAAAAAATGTAATATATTGTAATAAAAATCTCTCCAATATAATTCAGTAATAAATCCACTTTTTCCTCCTAATTTTTCCATACCATGATGATAAACTTCTCTAATTGATAACAATCCTAAATTTATATATGCTGATAGATGACTTGTATTATATGTCAAAAAGTTTCTACATTTATCGTAATCCTTTTGTATTTTAAGAAGTTTTAATTTCTTTTTAGCCTCTTCTCTACCAGATTCTACATTCAATTCATTATTTTTTTTGTAAAATTTTTTCATTTCCTCTGTCTTAAGTTCTTCTTTAATTTGTGGATTAAATTTAGCGTATTTAACTTTTGTATTGTTTATCTTTTCTACTCGATAAGATGCTCTTAAATATCTCATGAATGGAGTAAATACTTTGTATGGTTGGTCTGAAGTTTTTGATTTTGTTTTACCTTCTAAAATATCTACCAATAATAAATCTTCTTCAGAAAAACATGTAATATCATTTTTTTCACACCATTTTTTAATCTTATTATCTCTTTCTTTTGCATATGGTGAATAATCGACATTAAATCCTAAACTTATTATTTTATGTTTTTTGTGAATTTTTTCTAAAACTTCAATGTTATCACCTTCAAATAGGTGAATTTTAGATTTTTTTTTCTTATATGCTTCATTAAGTTCTTCTAAAGATTCGCACATAAATTGAACAAGATTGTCAGAAAAATATTTATTTTTCTTAGGGTCAATCTGTTCAGGAGGGAAAATAAATATCGGAATAATAGGTTCATTTAATTCTTTATACATTTTTATCATTGTTGTATTATCCTGATATCTTATATCGCGATGATGTAAAAATAAATTCATATATAGAAACTTATATACTAGTTTCTATATATTTTAAAAAAATAAAATCAAATTTTTTATAATTTTAAATAATTAGCGTCCAGATCATTATCAATTGTTTCTTTAGTACCTAATGGAAAATCTACAGAATTACTTTTTTTATCAGATAACAAACCAAAGTCATCTCTTCCAAATTTAAAGTTGCAAGACTTCCAATTTCCATTCAGAGTAAATGCATTATCTAAATTAGCTTGACACATACCATTATTTTGATCTTCATTAAATGGTGATAATTCAGAATTAGAAAAGTATTGATCCACATTTTTTGATTGATTAGTAAATTCCTCAATATCATCAATGTCAATTTCTTTTTCTAAGATGTCTTCATCGTCATCATCCTGATATTCTTCGTCAATTATATTATTTATTTCATTTTGAGTAATTTTTTGTTTTAGTTCGCTATTTTCTACCACTAATGAATCGTATTCTAATTTTTCTCCAATTTCGTGAACAAGAGATCTTTTTTGATCCAATAAAATGTCAGTAAATTTTCTAAATAATGTCATTGGAATTGTAATATTTGTACCAGGACTACGTAGTCTCATCTCCATACATTTATCATACAGCCTATCAATATCATCTATTTTTTTATTTTGTTCTTTAACAAATAGTCTTCTATTTTGTGGAATGTCATTATTACCTGTATATTTAAAATTCATGTATATATTTTCATAGATAAAATTATTTTAATTATAATAAATAGTTTCTTAACTAAACTTTTTTTTGAATTTTTTCATAAACCTTATCAAATATTTTACATCTTGTACACTAATACCATTATAAAAACTTGCTCGTAGAGGTTCTATTTCTGATAAGTTCTGAAAAGGTGTCTTTGTTCTTAATCCTACAATATTTTCTTTATAAGCTTCTTTTAAGAAATCAATTGTTAGTTCTTTTGATCTATCTCCAACTGTAAATGGTATATTCATTCTACTTCTTTTATTATTATCTTCAACAATTGGTTGATAAAAATCTAGATTTTCCTCTAAAAAACTATAAAATAATTCTGCTTTTTCTTTTGATTTACTTTCTATTTTTCTTATTCCTCCTATTTTTTTGTAGTATTTTAGAATTTTTTCTGTTATGTAAATATTAAATATTGGTAATGTATTAAAAAAAGAATCAGATGATTTTAGAATTCTCCAATCTAATAATGAGGGTATAACTTGATTTGAATTATCATCATATGTATCAAATAAATCATTATTAATGATAACAATAGCAGATCCTGGAATACCAAAATTTTTTGGAGCACATGCAAATGCTACATCTATTTTAGTCCAATCTAATCTTTTACTAAACAGATCACTTGACATATCAACAACAACAGGAGTATTAAATTTATTTTTTTTTGGTAATTCAAAAGAATCTTCCCTGAATTCTACACCTTCTATTGTTTCATTGGAACAAAAGTATAAATATGAATAATCTTTTTCTATTAATGACCAGTCCTGACCCTCATCCTCATACATGATATTTATATTATCAACTTCTCCAAATTTTTCAGCTTCTATTGATGATTTATGCGACCATACTCCATTTATAAAATATCCAGCTGGTTTTCCATTTTTAAACATATTCAGAGGTACAGAAGAGAATTGTCCATTACCTCCACCATGTGTCCATAATAATGAATAATTTTTTGGAACTGACAATAAATGTCTAATTAATGATTCACAGCTATTTTTTATTCTAAGGAATTCTGGTGATCTATGTGAGATTTCTAAAGGAGAAACACCTTGAGACCATTTAGATTGTTTAAAAATTTCATCACCAATTTCATCGAATACTTTACTTGGAATGTTAGTAGGTCCAGGAGAAAAATTTTTTACTTTTTTAGCTTTATTATATGGAGTTAAATGATAACCTTCATAATTGTTTAGTATTTTGGTATTTTTGGTAATCACTCTTTTCCTTTTTTCGTAATCTTGCATATCCAATTTAACCTGGTTTTTTTTTAAATATATACAATGATAAAAAAATTGAAATATTTAGATAATACCAAACTCTAAGTTCTAATATTAAAAAAATGAGTTTACAAGAAACAAGTATTAATAACATTATTAAGGATGGATATTCAGATATCAAAAAGCATATTTTTAAGGAAGAACTTACTTTGTATCGAAATATTATAGATACACTAACATTAAATCCTACTGATCTAAATAACATGAAAGGTTGTTTAGATATTATTATTAAAATTAATTATCAAATTTCACACAAGTTATTGAATATGCTACCCGGAAAAGGTGACTTAGCAAAGTTTGATGCGTTCCTAGAATTTATTTCTTTGAATCCTGCTGAAGGTGCTGGGAAGCTAAAGTATTCTTTTGATTTTGAATTATTTAAAAAGAGTACTGATAATATAAATTTAGATAAATTTTATAACTCTGTAGATAAAGTAAGTAATCAGGCAGAAAAGATTTTGGATTTACAAATTTCTAGTAAGAAAAAAGATTTGACTGATTCAGATGTTGAAGTTGATAAACAAGAGCAGATTAGACAATTAAAATTTAAGATTCATGTCGCCGATTTTTTGAGATATAAGCTTGCTGGTTATTGGGGAATTAAAATTGATATTGATGAAGAGGTCCTTAAATTTGAATATAATGATGTCGAGAAGACAAAAGTTGATTTCGTATCACGACTTATTGATCAAACTGTAAAAACTGAGATTGTTGAATATCAAGAAATTCTTAGGGTTATGAATCAAAATATAGTTTGTAGGTTATGTTGTTTGACAAAATTACTTGAAGTAAATTCTGCTTTACTTCAAGATATTTTGGTTAATTGGAAATTAAAGGAAGATAGAAGTGGAATGTTTGGTTATTAGTTTACTTTATGTTGAAAGTTTATGTACAATCTGTATATTTAGTATTAAGGCAAAAATAATCCAGAATGAATATGGAAGGTATAAATAATATGATAATCTATCAAGACTATATATTTCTTGTTTTCTTCCAAAATGACAAATTAGATTTAGATAAAATAAAATTAGTAATCCAATCAAATATTTAATTAAATCTGGTATTGATGAAGATCCAGTTGCAACTACCCATAAATTTAAAATAATTGATTCTAGTAAAGTATTCATTACGTAATATGTTTTACTAGCTGGATTATGATTAGAATTTATTATTCGTAAGTTTATAATTCCAAATAAAATATACAAAATCGGCCATACTATACCAAATACAAAATCTGGAGGTTGCCAGTAGGCTCTTATGTTCGGATTTTTAAAGTCAATAAAATTTAAATTCATTAATATCGCAGAAATAATTAAATTAGAAAAAGAAAATAATAGTTTTAAAATTAGTTTCATTAATTTAATTTAGGTTTTTTATTTAAATGAAATTAATTCTTGCATTTTTTAGCTAACCAACTTGAATTAATAGGATCATTTTTAACTTTACTTATAAATTCAAATCCAGCTTCTGATAAAAGACTAAATATATCAGTATCATAATATTCTGAAATGTGTGGTTCTGTCATTTCAAATGCCCATTTTCTGAATTTACTTTTTCCTAGTTGTTCTTTTAGAATATCTTTATCTAAATCTGTTATCATCAATATACCATTAGGTTTTAAAACTCTATTTATTTCTTTTAAAATTTTTATAGTTGCTTCTTTTGGAGTTTCATGAAATAAAAAATTACATGTAACTAAATCATAATAATTATTTTCTTTTGGTATCGATTCAGCATTAGCATGAATATAGTTTATATTAAGATTTTTTTCTTCATTCCTTAGCATTGCCATTGATAAAAAAAAAGGACTTAAATCTAATCCTTCAACATTTGATTCTTCAAATTCATTTTTTAGGAATTCAGTTGATATTCCTATTGAACATCCTACATCCAATATATTTGAATTTTGATTGATAAGATCGTTTAATCTTAACTTATCATGATAGTCTATATAATCTAAAAGATTTGTTGTAATATTATGTCTTAACCATTTTTCCGATATATAAGGATCTATATTTTTCCAATAATTTGTTGATATACTTATTGTTGCAGGTTCTCCTTCTTGTGCTGCTAGCCATTCTAGATTTCCGTAATCATATCCATGAAATGGTTTTGTATAATATGAAGGATATTTAATTGACGTATCTTCAATTATTTTCTTATTATCATCTAATTTCTCGATTGTATTTGGATCTGATCTTTTGCTTACATACAAATCCCATGGAATACCTGCCATTTTTGCTCTAGTAATAAACCAGTTTCTAGATATTGTCTTAATATTAATAGGTAAATTATTCCAATTCATATTAAGGATTAAAGAATTAGAAAAATAAAATAAATTAATCAATAAAAGATATCTTAGCATTAAAATATAAATTTTCTTTTATTTAAAATGATACCATAAAAATTTATTAGCTTAAAAATTAAATAACATTTTAAATATATGTTTTTAAGTAGACAAACAACAGACAAGAATATTGATATGGGTTTATGTTACTCGATATTACAAAAGTGTGTTAGAAGATGTTTGTTAAATGAAGCTATTTATTATGGAAAATTAATTTATTTAGACGGTACTCCAAATGCTCTTAGAAAAAGGCTAATTCAATACTGTCTTGAAGATATGTCAAGATTAGATCTAGCATTAGAAATACTTGATGTACCAGATAACAAGTTATTTGATTATTTACAGATTATTACGAAAAACAAAAAATCGAGAATAAGTGAGTGGTATTTATCTGTTTGTTCAGACCATTTTAAATACAAAACAAAAGATATTGATAAAGAAGTAGAAGAAGGAATTAAAATATTTGCTTTAGAAAAAAAAAGTAAATTTAAAGAAATAAGAGATTTTTTAGGAAAAGATTTATCCAAATTATACAGTTATATGAAAAAAGATAAATTAGTATGGGCAATGAAAATTTTATGGGAAAATCGACCAGAATTAAATTATGATTTAGATAGAGATATAGATAAAAGTATTAAAGCGAGAAAGTTTGATGAAATACCAAAATATGTTCTTGACAAACATGTCTTAAATGGAACTCCAGGATTAAAGTTTTTTTTTGAAAATGGTGCAATAATTTTTAATAAAGTTTATGAAAATGAACCATATGAATTTGAAGCAAAAAATATATATTTTCATAATGAAAAACAGATAAAAGATGATAGATCGACTCCAGCTGAATTACATCAAAATAGATTTAGAAATGTAAAAAGAGTGGGAGCTAAATCATTTTTAGCAAGTAATTTTCTTACTAATAAAAGATATTTTATAAAAGAAATAGATAACGATAAAAAAGAAGGTATTTTATTTTCAGAAAAAATAAAGAAAATTATAAATTTTCCTGATTTAAATGTAGAATTGATAGAATTAGAAGTACCAAAACAAAAAGATAGATGTAAATTATGGTTATTATCTGATATTGTTGAAAGTAATTTCTGTTTTGAAGATTTTTTTGGTAATTATAGAAATATGATGTATGACCAAAAAAAATTAATATTGGCAACTTTATTTAAATCATTAATAGGTAGCAGAAGCTTTTCTAGTGATTCTTATCTTTTTGACTGGAACTCATCATCTCCTGTTTTCAGCGTAAATGATAGTTCATGTTTAGGAGAATTTAGTAAGAGAACATATGGGATACATATTATTCCTCCAAGATGTATTGATGATGTAGAAAAATCATGGGAAAATTATTTTAAAACTTTTAGAAAAAATGATATTGTAAATGAATTAAATAAATGGAAAAAAAATATTAAATTAAGTGAAGATTTTGAATTTAAAGAAACTTTACTGAAAAGAATAAAAAAAATTAAGAAAGAGATAGATATAATTTAAAATTCAACCAGTCTAATTATTATTTCTAGTATAATTTAGAGGATGGTAAAGCCTTACCCATCTATTGTAAATGTTGGAGATCGTTATTATTATAATGATGATCCTAACACACATAATATATGTATTGTAACTAATATTTATTATGATACAATAAGATCAAAAAATTTATCACAAGTTATCTCCAGACAAGCAGGATATTATCCAGGATCCACAAGATATGTTCACTTAGTAAGTCAAAATAAATATACAATTAATAAAAAACCAAAAACCTATATATTTGATTTAGAAGAGATAATATATTGGAGGAAAATATATTAAGTTTATCTATTGATTTCTCTAAATAATTAAGTATTGTTAATGAGATTGTAAAAAGTCATTAATTATACTTACAATTAATATAAAAAAATTGAAAATATTAGGTCATACCCTATTTATTAGATTTTATAATGTTATTGATTAAAACAGAGAACGAAAATATGAACAATGATCAAGAAGATCCAAAGAAGACTGACGACATATGCGACAGTCTATCACAAAGCGAAATCAATAACATAAAAGATGAATCTACAGCAGAAGTAGATCAAGAAAACAAACAAGTACATGAACAAGTAGAAGTAGAAGATCCTAAGGAGACTGTTGAAGATGAATCTACAGCAGAAGTAGATCAAGAAAACAAACAATTACATGAACAAGTAGAAGTAGATCGAGAACTTAAAATTCTTAGGGAGAAAGCGATTAAATCGGTTAAGGCACTCAAAGAACTTCAGGAACAAGAGAAAGTAGAAGAACAAGTAGAAGAACAAGAACAAGTAGAAGAAGCATCAGATAATAACCATACTGAGAAAGGTAACTATTTGGTTAAAATTTTTTGGGATTATCAGAATGTACCTGTTTTTGCTAAATATTCGATGGTTAATTCTATTAATTCCATGCATTGTATTGAAGATCACATTAGTCAGGTTGGTGAAATGGTTGAAAAGAGAGTTTACATTGATGCCAAAAATAAAGGTGACAGTAAATATGACAATTATTTGGATATCTTTGGATGGGATCAGATACATTGTCCAACACGTCATTTTTGTAATGACGGTGAAAGAATAGAGGAATGTGAAACTTGTAAGAGACCTTTGAAAAAGGGTGAAGTTAAAAAGGATTCTGTAGACATCAAGATTATCAATGACATGTGGAAGTTTGCGTTACATTGTATTAAAATCGGAAAGAAATGCTGTATTTGTATAATAACAGGTGATGGAGATTTTTGTAATTCATTGGCAGCTTTGAAGAGTATTGGTTGTCACATTATTATTATGAGTGGCAATGGTAATTATTGGGGATTAACGAAAGTTTGTCATGAATATATTGATTTTTACAAAGATGTTCTGAAGAAGGATATCGAGCCATTAAAAGACGATCTAGTAGTGAAAAGAAAAGATATTGAAACAACAATTTCTTCAGATTTAAACAATTCAACCTCCAAAGAGGCTGTGGATGAGATGCTTATTTTTATGAGAGCAGTAAAAGATTTACAGGATGAGACTATGATTAGGTATAAATTGTCTTTTGATAATTCATGGGCGTCATCAGCAAATGTTTCAAATAGGTTTTGGAGATTATATCCTAAGGAGGTTGGAGATCAGAATACTAAAGAAATGTTAAGACAGATAAAGGAAAAGTGTATAGAAGGTGACTATGTTATTAAAGGTCGTCGAAGAATAGATAGTAAATCAATTTACATTTATTCGGAAGAAATGACTTCCGAAGATTTTGCTCCTGAAGAATATTTAAAGATAAAGAGTGATACTGTTGATAAGTATTTGAGTAGCAGTAGCAGTAGTAGCAGTAGTAGTAGTAGTAGCAGTAGTAGTAGCAGTAGTAGCAATATTACCGGACTTAGAATAGCCACCACCAGTAGTAGTAGCAGTATTA
>MDTB01068525.1_pt1 | contig 27104 bp, 32 predicted proteins | sample 811161 | NCBI WGS metagenome assembly MDTB01 (sample SAMN05326650, study PRJNA326480) | marine metagenome | isolation source: seawater | place: Mediterranean Sea | collected 2009 | reverse complement strand
AGGATAGATACGGTAGGATACGTCAGATTTGCAAGTGTTTATAAAAATTTTCAAGCAGCAAATGATTTTGAACAATTTGTTATCGAATTGAGAACACATGTTCCATCTGAGGATGAATCGTAATTGTCAGTTAATATAAGGTCCGATGAAAGGTTTATTAAGTTAGCTCTCGAATTAGCAAAACGTGGGGTGGGACAGACTGGATCAAATCCTTCAGTCGGTTGTATTATCGTCAAGGAAAATAAAATTGTTGGACGCGGTGCTACAGGTAAACAGGGGTATCCACACGCAGAGACTATAGCAATGAACCAAGCCGGAGAACTATGCGCCGGAGCCACAATGTTTGTAACTTTAGAACCCTGCGCGCATCATGGTAAAACTCCACCTTGTGTGGAGAAAGTTATTAAATCAAAAATAATACGAGTTGTATGCCCATTGATCGACCCGGACTTAAGAGTCTCTGGTGCTGGATTTAAAATGCTTAAAAAGGCTAATATTAAGTTAGATTTCATCCCCTTTGCTAAGGCATGGGCAAAAGAAGTCGTAAGAGGCTTTCTATCACGAAAAATCCGAGGTCACCCATTTATTACTGTGAAATTAGGTATGTCAATCGATGGAAAAATCGCTTCGAAAACTGGGAAAAGTCAATGGATAACCAATAAATATTTAAGAACCCGCTCGCATCTGTTGAGAGTACGTAATGACGCCGTATTGGTTGGAACTAACACTTTTTTACACGACAACCCAAAGTTGAATGCCCGAGGAGCTCTAAAAGATTTTTTTAGTCCACTACGCATATTTTTAGACCGTGATCTAAAAATTTTTCCGTCTAAATCCATATTGATGAATGTTACTGAACATCCGTCCATTATTGTTTGTGGTGAAAATCCAAACATTACCAATTTAAAAAAGTGGGAAGAGGCAAACGTAGAGATATTAAAGGTTACGTCCACTTTAAACAAAATTAACTTGGTAAAATTATTTGAAATACTTGGCCAAAGGGGTATAAATTCGGTGTTAGTTGAGGGAGGAGGCAAACTTTTAAAAAGTTTACTCGAGGAGGACCTAATAGATGAATTAATTGTTCACAGATCTGGAGTTATAATAGGATCTGACGGAATTGCATCAGTATTTGAACTTGAAAAAAATTCTTACGAGATTGATAATTGCCCTAAAATGATACTTCATACTGTTCAAAAGTGGAGTGATAATACCGAAACAATATGGAGGCGACAAAAAGAATTTTTCTAGCTACTACAATAATTAATAGTTAAATAACCTTGTAAACTGGCTAAACAAGTTATAAATCAAATATTGTAAAGCGAGGTATAAACTAAAATGTTTACTGGTATAATCTCTGACATTGGAAAAATCCTGGAAATAAAAAACAATGGGAGCCTTGAATTTACTGTCGCATGCAATTACGAAATTAATGAAGTATTGATTGGTAGTTCCATTGCTCACGACGGAGTCTGTTTAACCGTTATCGACAAGGGAAAAAATCATAACCAAAATTGGTATAAAGTGAATGTTTCAGATGAAACAATAAACTGTACAAAACTTGTTAAATCTGGGAAATATTGGAAGGTTGGCTCACGGATAAATTTAGAACGTTCTCTGAAAGTTGGCGATGAGTTAGGAGGCCACATAGTTAGCGGCCACGTTGATGGTATTGCAAAAATCACTCAAATTGAAAATATCGGTGACAATACTAAAGTTTGCTTATTAGGACCTGTTGAACTCTCCAAATATATCGCAAAAAAAGGCTCTATAGCGTTAGATGGAACGTCATTAACCGTAAATGTTGCAGAGGGTGCCAAATTTGAAATAAACTTAATTCCGCACACAAAAAAAAGTACAACCTGGAATTCATTAAAACCTGAAGACTTCGTAAATGTAGAGATTGACCCACTTGCTCGTTACATTTCAAGAATAAATGAATTGCGAGAATGAATGTGTGCTGATTTAAACGAAAAATCGATTTCACCGATTGAAGAAATAATAAATGACGCTAAAAAAGGTAGAATGTTCGTTCTTGTTGATCACCAAGACCGAGAAAATGAAGGTGACCTAGTAATACCTGCTGAGAAAGCAACACCCGAAGCAATAAATTTTATGGCAACATATGGCAGAGGCTTAATTTGCTTAGCATTAACGTCTGAAAGACTTGACGCACTTGGTTTGCCCCTGATGGCGGCATCTAACTCCTCGCGACATGAAACTGCTTTTACTGTCTCCATCGAAGCGCGTGAAGGAGTTACGACAGGAATTTCTGCCCACGACAGAGCAAAAACAATTAGCGTAGCTATAAATTCAAACTCTGGAGCTCAAGATATAGCAACCCCAGGTCATGTGTTTCCATTAAGAGCAAGAGACGGTGGTGTATTAGTAAGAGCCGGACATACTGAAGCCGCAGTAGATATTTCAAGACTAGCAAATCTCAATGGTTCAGGGGTAATTTGTGAAATAATGAATGACGATGGAACAATGGCACGGTTACCAGACTTAATTAGGTTTTCAAAAAGACACAATCTCAAAGTAGGAACTATAAGTGACTTAATAGCTTATCGCCGTAAACACGACAATTTAGTACGTGAAACAACACAACGAACGGTGCAATCTGACTTTGGTGGCGAATGGCTGCTTCGCATATTTCATGATGAAATAAATGGAGGCGAACACATAACCTTATCCAAAGGCGATATATCAAGTAAATTACCAATCATGGTGCGAATGCATACAGCAAATCCACTTGAAGATATGTTAGGTTTAGTGCCCGGGAAATCAAACCAGCTAAAAGAATCAATGAAACAAATTGCTTCTGAAGGCAGAGGCGTAATTGTTTTATTACGAGACATGAACTTAAAACTTATTCTTGAAGGAGAGTCAAAACCCACACTGAGAAAATATGGTATTGGTGCTCAAATACTGTTAGCTCTGGGTCTAAAAGAAATAATATTGCTAACTAATTCAACTGCGCCAAAAGTGGTTGGTCTTGAAGGCTATGGACTTTCCATAAAAGCTAGTAAAGCAATAGGAAAAAATTATGATCAATAATGAGGACCGATCGGTAATTTCTTTACCAAAATTTATAAACTCTCCATCAATACTTTTAGTTGTTGCTCCATACTATGCTTCCATCACTGATAAACTAATTGATGGAGCTCAAGAAGCGTTGCGAAGCGTGAGCGCGAAAGTAGAGCTAATCGAGGTCCCCGGCGCATTAGAAATTCCAACTGCGATCAAACTAGCATCCAAATATTTTTCCGGTTTTGTCGCTCTAGGCTGTGTTATCAGGGGTGAAACCTCGCACTATGAAACTGTTTCAACAGAAAGTGCAAGGACTATATCGTATTTAGGCCTCCAAGGCATTTGCATAGGAAACGGTATTTTAACAGTCGAAAATTATGAACAAGCCAAGAATCGCGCAGATCCTGCGCGCCTTAATAAGGGTGGTGACGCAGCAATGGCGTCGCTTAAACTTATAGAAATAAAAAACAAGTTCAATTAACAATCACCTGAGAAAATAAATGAAACACTCGAGAGAAAAATGACTGGAAAAGTTGTAAATTATACTCATTTCAAAAAAACTGCTGCTAGACTTTATGCCGTTCAAGCGTTGTTCCAAATGGAGGCCTCGCAAGCATCAGCAACAGATGTCGCAAATGAATTTGAAATGCACAGGATAGGTGCTGAAATCGGGAAAATCAGATATAATCCAGCAGATACCAAGATGTTCAGGGAAATTTTAAATAAAGTGGTAACTGAACAAAGTAAAATCGATAAACTTGCTAACAACGCGTTAAAAGATAGTTGGCCATTAAAGCGGATTGACCCGACTCTAAGAGCACTTTTTAGAGCAGCCACGGCTGAAATGCTACTTAAAAATACTCCAGCTAAGGCAGTTATGAATGAATTCATTGAGATAGCAAAAGCATTTTTTCCAGATGGTAAAGAAGCTAGTTTAGTAAATGGCGTGCTGGATAAGATTAATTCGACCATTCTCAAATGCTAAAAAGAGTAAAATTAAAATTTTTTGGATTTAGGAAAACCATAGGGTGGATTTCGACCTGACGAAGCTCTCTTTCCTTCCCATTCCAAAATATTTGTCTCTGTGCGCCACTTCTCACCCGACATTTTCCAGGAAAGACCTTTAGAACTTTCAAAAACTTTAGCATCCGACAAACCGCCAGTCTTGAACTTTTGCAAACGAACGCCCTTGCCACGTGACATTTCTGGAAGTTCGGCCAGCGGAAAAACTAACAATTTTCCGTTATCTCCCATTGACGCAACATAATTTCCAGTAACCGGAGTGCAAATAGACAACTTTTCATTTGGTTTTAAGTTCAAGATCTGTTTTCCGTTTCGTGTTTGGGCTTCCAGCTCCTTGTGATCAACGATAAAACCGTTGCCAACATTTGACGCAACTAAAATTTTATTGTCTTCCTTTAAAAGTAATAACGTGACGATGCCTGCATCATTTGGCAATTCAGTCATTATTCGTATGGGCTCGCCCATACCACGCCCACCAGGAAGAGTATTAGCAGACAAAGTATAAAATCGACCGTTTGTTCCAACCGCTAAAATTTTATCAGTGCTATACGCATGAAAAATTATGTTAGATTTATCCCCATCTCTAAATTTTAGTTTGCTATCAAGAGCTATGTGTCCTCGCATCGCCCTAATCCAGCCCATAGCCGAATAAACTATTGTAAGTGTTTCCTTTTCAAGAAACACGTCCATTTTTCGGTCGCCTAAATTGGGTATTTCTCCAAATGAAGTTCTTCGCGTCGATGTTTTTTTATTTATGTCACCAAACGCTTTTTTTAACTCCTCCAATTGATTCGTTATTTCTTTCTTCTGAAGTTTGTCGTCTTCAATGAGATCTTCAAAGCGAGATCGGTCAATAAGCAAGTTGTTCCTTTCCTTAGTCAGTTCAATTTCCTCAAGTTTTCTCAGAGATCTTAAACGTAAATTTAAAATAGCCTCTGCTTGTTGTTCAGATAGATCAAACTCCGCAATTAATAGCAACTTTGGTTCATCTTCATAACGTATAATTTCTATTACTCTTTCAACATTTACAAAAACAACCAAATACCCCTCAAGTATCTCGAGTCGAGAATCTATAACCGCCAATTTGTATTTTGAACGCCTTAAAAGAATTTGTTTTCTATGCTCTAAAAACGCAACCAACGTCTCTTTTAGACTACATACTTTTGGAGTTGAGCCGTCGACTAAAACATTCATATTTAATGAAAACTTTGTTTCTAAATCTGAGATTCGAAAAAGAGTCTCCATCAAAACTTCTGGGTCGACAGTTTTTACACGAGGCTCTAAAATTAATCGGATTTGTTCATCACTTTCATCTCTTACATCCTCAAGTCCTGGAACCTTTTTATCAGTAATTAATTCTGCTAATTTTTCTAAAAGTTTAGCTTTTTGTACTTGGAACGGTATCTCCGTAACTACAATTTGCCAAGAACCTCGGGCAAGCTCCTCTACTTTATAATTAGCCCTAATTCGAAAACTTCCTCTACCAGTTTGATAACTTTCAACACGTTCAGTAAATTTATCTACAATAACTCCACCAGTTGGGAAATCAGGGCCTGGAATAATTTCTACCAAAGTTTCAACTGAAGCTGACGGTTTCTTAATTAATAACATCAGCGCATCACATAATTCATTCAAATTATGTGGTGGTATATTTGTCGCCATACCAACTGCAATTCCTGAGGAGCCGTTAGCTAACAATTGTGGAAAACCAGATGGTAAAACTACTGGTTCCCTCTCAGAACCGTCATAATTATCTCGAAAATCTACAGAATCCTCCATCAAACCATCCAACATAACTTCTGAGATTTTTGTTAATCTTGCTTCGGTATATCGCTGTGCCGCAGGATTATCGCCATCGATATTCCCAAAGTTTCCTTGCCCATCGATCAATGGATATCTCACACTAAAATCTTGGGCTAATCTTGCGAGAGCGTCATATATCGCCTTATCGCCATGGGGGTGATAATTTCCCATGACCTCGCCAACAATTTTAGCACATTTTCTGTATGTACCAGAAGCGTCTAGTTTTAGGTTCCGCATTGCGAACAGTATTCTCCGATGAACTGGCTTAAGACCATCTCGGGCATCTGGCAATGCTCGATGCATTATAGTTGAAAGAGCATAATTTAAATATCGCTCGCTCAAAGCTTCTCCCAAAGCTTCATTCGTCACGGGGTTTGACAATATTCTGTTTTCTTCATCCAAAAAATCATTCATACTTAAGTTGTAACCCTCGCAACAAATAAGGTCCAGAGACAAATAATGGCTCATAAATGAAAACAATTTTAATCACTGGTTGTTCTAGCGGCATTGGGTACGATGCCGCTAAAACTCTTAAAAAAGTAGGGTGGCGTGTCTTTGCGACATGTCGGAAAAAATCTGATTGCATCCGACTAAAAAGTGAAGGATTTGAAAGTTTTGTTTTAGATTATAGTAAAACAAGCACCATAACAAACACTGCTCGTTATCTGGAAAATAACGCTTCCAATCGATTGGACGCTTTGTTCAATAATGGAGCTTATGCTTTGCCAGGGGCCGTACAAGATTTAAAAAGAAACGCACTGCGAGAAATATTTGAAGTGAATTTTTTTGGTCACGTTGAACTCATGAATAAAATGTTGCCTTACCTTAAAAACAGCAGTGACGGTCGAGTCATCAATTGTTCATCTGTTCTCGGGTTTACAGCACTTCCGTATCGCGGAGCTTATAATGCCACAAAATTTGCTATTGAAGCAATCACTGATACGATTAGAAGAGAAGAAACAGGAAAGGTAATTAAGTTTATTTTACTTGAGCCTGGACCAATCAGAACTAAAATCCGTGAAAACTCGATTTATCATTTTGAACGGTGGATTGATTGGCAAAAATCTGACCTAGCAAAAAAATATGAGTCAACTTTGTTAAAAAGACTTTATCAACCCAATAGAAAGCTTGACTTCTTCGAACAAGAACCGCATCACGTTACAAAAAAACTTATGCATGCGCTCGACTCAAAACGCCCCAAAGAAAGATACTTTGTTACATACCCAACTTACGCGGCGAGAATGATAAGCCGGTTTCTACCAACAAGTTTACAAGATAAATTATTAAAATAACCTTTCTTCATGAAAATGTTGTTATTAGGTTGTATAAAAATCGATAAGGATTACAAAATTGGACAGTCCATTGTTTTTTCTAGTTATATTTACTTGTCTAACCGTTTTAATCGTTTTGATGGTTGGGATTGGTGGTTTCTCAAGGGGTGGCAATTTCAATAAAAAATATGCCAATAAAATTATGCGTCTAAGGATTATTCTTCAAGCACTTGCAATCATGCTAATTATTATATTCGTTTATTCCAAAAAAGGTTGAAACTATGGTTACATTAAACAAAATATACACTAAAACAGGTGATAAAGGGAAAACAGCGCTCGGCAATGGTGAACGAATAGACAAATTTTCTATAAGAGTAGAAACCTACGGAAGTGTTGATGAGCTAAATTCTAACGTCGGAATCGCAAAACAGTATGCGCATCAATCTTTGCTCCCAAATCTAATAAATATTCAAAATGACTTGTTTGATCTGGGCGCAGACTTTTGCAAACCAATTTCTCAAAACCAATCTGGTAGTGAAGAAATAGGTTTGCGTATTTCAAATTCGCAAGTCCACCGCCTTGAACAAGAAATCGATACAATGAATAGTTATCTAGAACCGTTAAAATCGTTCATTCTTCCAGGCGGCAGTATTTGCTCTAGTCATTTGCACTTATGTAGAACTGTTTGTCGACGCGCAGAGCGTTACGCCGTCAAACTAGCATCTAAAGAGATTATAAATCCAGAGTCCTTGAAATACCTCAATCGCTTATCAGATTGGTTTTTTGTGGCGGCACGTCGCGAGAATGAAAATGGCGCGAGTGACGTTCTTTGGGTTCCCGGCTCTAATCAATAATCCAGTTTACAGCAAAACTTTATAACAATTACTAGCCTAAAATAGTCACTTGCGTCACTTTCGCACTTTAAAAATAATTCAATTACTATACAAGTCTACAACAAGAACTATATTATTAATTCAGGAGTACGAATTTATGAAAATTTTAGTACCTGTAAAAAGAGTTATCGACTATAATGTAAAAGTAAGAGTCAAATCGGATCAATCTGGCGTTGACCTTACCAACGTAAAAATGTCAATGAATCCATTCGATGAAATAGCTTTGGAAGAAGCGATAAGAATAAAAGAAGCGGGCAATGCATCAGAGATAATAGCCGTTTCAGTAGGTGTGCAACAATCACAAGAAACCCTTAGGACAGCCCTAGCGATGGGAGCAGATAGGGCGATTTTGGTTGAAGCCACGGAAACGGTTGATCATGATATTGAACCATTAACCGTAGCAAAAATATTGACACAAATTATTAATGAAGAAAATCCTGGATTGATCCTATGTGGTAAACAAGCTATCGACAATGATATGAACGCAACCGGACAAATGGTTGCAGCGATGACTGGATGGTCACAGGCAACGTTTGCCTCAAAAATAGAGCTTAAAAAGGAAACCGCGTTAGTTACTAGAGAAGTCGATGGAGGGCTTCAAACTATTGAAGTAAATCTCCCAACAATAATTTCTGTTGATCTACGATTGAACGAGCCACGGTATGCAAGTCTTCCCAATATAATGAAGGCAAAAAGAAAACCTCTGGATATAAGAAAACCAGATGATTTAAATATTTCGATAGAAAATAGATTGAAAATTTTGTCTACTAAATCACCGGCCGAAAGGACAGCAGGTATAAAGGTTGAATCAGTGGAAGAATTATTAGAAAAACTTAAAGAAAATGTGGGAGCAATCTAATATGACAGTGCTTTTAGTTGCAGATATTCTTGATGGCGAATTAAACCTAGACCAGACTGCTAAGGCGCTCACTGCGGCCAGAGAATTGGGAGATGTTGCAGTCTTGTGTGCCTCATACAATTGCGATAAAGCCGCGGAAGAAATTGCTAAATTAGATGGTGTTGAAGAGGTTCTCGTTTCTGATAACGAAATATACAGAAAAAGTTTAGCAGAGCCAATTTCGGAACTAATTGCATCCCTCGGTAAAAATTATAGTCACATTTTATCAGCAGCTACAGCCCTAGGCAAAAATATTATGCCACGAGTAGCCGCAATACTTGATGTAATGATCATATCTGATATTACAGAAATTATATCGTCAGATACTTTTGAACGGCCCATTTATGCAGGAAATGCTTTGCAAACTGTACAAAGTTTAGACCCGTATAAAGTGTGCACAATTAGAACTGCAAATTTCAATGCTGCAATAGCTGGTTCCAAAAAATCGCAAATAAAAAGCATTGATACCCAAAATAACCCGAAACTTTCCCAGTGGATTGAAGATAGCCTGCAAGAGTCAGATAGACCAGAGTTAACTTCCGCAAAAATTGTAGTTTCTGGTGGTCGAGGAGTTGGGAGCAAAGACGATTTTGCAATTATTGAAAAATTAGCTGACAAATTGGGTGCAGCAGTTGGCGCTTCACGAGCTGCGGTAGACTCTGGATACGCCCCTAATGACTGGCAAGTTGGACAAACAGGAAAAGTAGTGGCTCCAGACCTTTATCTTGCTGTTGGTATCTCAGGCGCCATTCAACACTTGGCGGGAATGAAAGATAGCAAAGTGATTGTAGCAATTAATAAGGATGAAGAGGCACCAATATTTCAAGTGGCAGATTATGGTCTAGTTGCAGATCTTTTTGACGTTGTACCAGAGCTTTCGGATAAACTTTAAACTCGACTTTTAGATATGGTAAGCCAAAAGCACCAAGAATGTAATTTATTACGGAGCAATTATGAAAATACGCAACGTTGGCTTAATCGGGATGGGACAAATGGGGCGTGGAATCGCTGAGGTTTGTTCTTTATCAGGCTATAATGTTCTTGCTACTGATACTGATAAAAATATGCTTAATGAGTCGAAACGGCTTATCTTGGAAGATTTACAAAAACTTGAAAAAAAGAAAAAAATCGAAATTGGAAAAATCGATGTCGCACTAGACCATATTGTTTTGGCCGAAGATTTATCAAGATTTGAATCCTGTGACCTGATTATCGAGGCCGCAACCGAGAAAGAGGAAATAAAGAAAAAAATTTTTTATGAATTAAAACCGTTTATAAAAAGTTCAACTATTTTAGCAACTAATACCTCTTCCATTTCTGTTACCCGACTTGCTTCAAGAACTGATAAGCCTGCAAATTTTATGGGCCTTCATTTTATGAACCCTGTTCCACTTATGAACTTGGTTGAGCTCGTTAGAGGAATTGCAACTAGTGATGAGACTTATCAAACATTAGAAGATTTTGTTGTTAAACTAGGTAAATCATCAAGTGTTTCAGAAGATTTTCCTGGTTTCATAGTCAATCGTGTATTGATGCCGATGATTAATGAAGCCATTTACAGCCTATATGAAGGGGTCGGAGATGTTGAAAATATCGATAGATCCATGCGATTAGGGGCCAATCACCCTATGGGACCGCTAGAATTGGCCGACTTTATTGGATTGGACACATGCTTAGCTATAATGAATGTGTTGCATGAAGGTTTAGGCGATACAAAATACAGACCCTGCCCTTTATTAGTAAAATATGTAGAAGCAGGTTGGCTTGGTCGAAAAACAGCAAAAGGATTTTATGATTATAATCATACTCCTCCAGTGCCAACTAGATAAATTCAAGAATCCTCTTCAAAATTTCGGTTAATTAAACTTTTTAGAGAAGTCATCAACAAATCAGATTCGTTCCCCCAAACCTTAACCGTTATAAAAGATCCCTTGCTAGCTGCCAACATGAGTAAACCCATAATTGAATCTCCAGAGACTGTTATTCCATCTTTTGTGATTTCACATCGAGAATCAAACGACTCTACTGTTTCAACAAATTTTGCTGAAGCTCGGGCATGAAGACCCTTCTCGTTAACTATCTTAATTTGAAATTCTTTCATTGTACTAGTCACTAGTCATAAAATTCGATTTACCGAGTTAATATACTTTTTACCAGAATCGAGCGCCAAATTAACTGCATCGCGTGCTGAAAGGTTTCGAACTTTTATAAGTTTAACCAAAAGCGGAAGATTTGTTCCAAAAACAACACAACAATTCAAGCCCTTTGAGGCCTTTAACGCCAAATTTGCAGGAGTGCTACCATGCATATCCGTAACAACAATAACTCCGGCACCATCCTCAACTTCAGACAATGCAATTTTAATTTGTTTCTCTTTTTCACTCATATTATCTGAAGGAAATATCGAAATTGCTTTAACATTTAGGTTGATCCCAACTACATGTTCAGCAGCAGAGAGATATTCTTGCGCTAATCCACCATGAGCCACAATGACAATTCCAAGCAATTAGTAACCTCTTTTCTATTATTCCCTAAATATTTTATTAGTAATTATGTCTCGATGTTCTACAGTTAAGTTCCAATCAAATAAACGCAATTGTGAGGCTATACTTTCTGCAGCGAAAACAGACCGGTGTTGTCCACCTGAACAGCCAAAGCCAACTTGGAAATAAACTTTTCCAGCATCTTGATACTTCGGCAGTAAAAACAGAAGCAGATCCAATGTTTTTGTAAAAAAATCACGCCAATTTTTATCATTCGACAGGTAATCCGAAACAGCTTTATTTTTTCCTGTTAACTTTCGTAATTCAGGAACCCAGTAAGGATTATTTAGAAATCGACAATCAAGAATCATATCTACTCCAGGTGGGACTGATCTCTTGAACGAAAAGGATTGGAACGTCAAGCCCATCTTATCTTCTTGAACATATCCTAAAAACTTTATTAATTGAGCCTTCAATCCATTAGGGTTAAGTTTAGAAGTGTCTAATAGAATATCTGCTTTATCTTTTAAAATTTTTATCAATTCATTTTCTTTGGCAATCGCACTTTCCAATGTATCATTAAACGCCATAGGGTGACGCCTTCGGGTTCCATTAAAACGTTGTTCAAGTTCATATTTTTGACAATCTAAATATAACAAGGAAACCGTCATGTTAGTGGTGGCCTTCCACGACTCAATAGCTTTTAATAAATTTTCTGATGAAAAACCTCTCGTTCGAATATCAATTCCTAATGCGAGTGGCTTTACCAAGTCTGGTCCAGAAAGCAACCTTCCGATTAACTCAATCGGAATATTGTCAATTGGTTCAAAGCTAATATCCTCCAGTACATTTAATGCTGTTGTCTTCCCCGCACCAGACGGCCCTGTGATAATAATAACTTCATTGAACGTTTTATTTGTTTGTTTTGAAATCATTTTCTAATCCGATAGAAGTTTTTAATCATTGTACCTTAGCGATTCCAAATTTTAGAAGTGCATAAATTGAGTTTGCAGGATCATTTATACCTTGAAAAAAATAAAAAGGGAACGAATATCCCAAGATGGCAATGCTCCGATCACTAGACTTTGGCAATCGATTGGTTTCAAACTTACTAAGATCAACGATTAGTTTCAATTGTGCTTTTTTAACACTCGGCACATTAACAATACCAATACCCCGTATTTCAAGACCCCTCGGTAGAGAAACTGGAGCTTGTAACCAAACTTTATTTTTTTTCAAAAACACTGTAGTTTGATCATCTGCAATCAATTTTGCACCGAGCATTATAAGTTTGAGAGCTAATGACGACTTTCCTGAACCGGACTCTCCCTTTATTAAAACTGCGTGACCATTTAATGCCACCGAACTTGAATGAACTGTTTCCAATTTTATTTCCTAATGTTGGCTTTACCCGCCTATTCTAGTTTGGTATAATTGGGTTAAAACATATTGGTTAAGATAATCTCTAAATAATGGGAAAAGTAAATGAATAAAAGTAATCCAACTTTCTGCGTTGGTATAGATGGCTGTAAGGATGGATGGGTTGCAATCTATTGCCCGTACTCCATTTTCAGCAAAGCAAAAGTTCAACACTACAACAACTTGTCTCTATTGAACCGTGACTTTACCTCCAATTCTATATTAATTATTGATATGCCCACAGGCCTTGAAATAAATAAACCAAATCGTTCGTGTGACATCGCAGCAAGAAAATTTTTAGGCCCCCGAAGTAGTACTATTTTTTCACCACCTTGTCAGGACGCTATATATTCAAAAAATTATGATGAAGCAAAAGCAACAAATTTAAAAAAAACTGGCAAAAGTGTTTCAAAACAAAGCTGGTTTCTCTCAAAAAAAATTATCGAAACTAAAAATTTTATTGAGAGTGATAGTAAACTTGATCTTAAAGAGGGACATCCAGAATGTAGCTTCACTCAAATTTCTGGAGCTCCTATCTTGGAAAATAAGAAAACTATGAAAGGAATATTTAAACGGTTAGATATTTTAAACAAATTAAATTTTGACTTACCAAGGCTCGTGGAGATGCTTCCAAAAAACGTCAACATTGGAATAGACGATCTATTAGATGCAGCAATACTGTGTTGGACAGCAAGCAGATTTTTTAATGGAAATATTAAAACCTTTCCAAATTCAACATTACGTGATCGACAATCGAAAAAAGAATTTTTTATTTATGTTTAAGATTAATTTTCTTTTACATAAAATTAGAAAAAATATTTATTAGTCTAGTATTGAAAACATTAAACATGAATATTTGTCAAACTTAGCTAGGAGCTACCAACATGAACCAACAGACGAAGTTTGTTTCCGATGATCCTAGTATTCCTCAATGCCTTAATCTATGTAGAAAATCAATAGTGGTCGTAGAAAAGATATTCTTTGAGATAACTAATAATCTAATTAATTTTCTTGAAACAAAAGGTGGGGTTTCTAGCTCATTGCTGGAAACTGAACAATCCTTAACGCATGGATTTGCGTGGATAGGAACCTATGTAGAAAGTTTGAAACAATTGCTAGCCTGGGCTGAAAACTTAGATATTCAAGGTAAATTAACAGTTACAGAAATTCTTATTTTACAAATCGGTTTCGGAGAGTATTTGGCACAACTAAAGGGCGGTATTAATATGTCGCAATCAGAAATAATACGACTAGATCAATTCAATCTAGACAATAAAAAGATTGCACCCTTGAATTCTAAAGCGATAAATACTCTTATTGAGTCAGGCAATTCCGACCGAGCACGAAAAAAACTTGCAGATATTTTACTAAATAATATTTATTTATCTACTTTTTGTCAAAGTGGCTTAAAATCAGAATATGAGGCCATAAGGGATCTTTTCCATCGTTTTTCAACAGAAAAAATTCTTCCTAATGCCCACAACTGGCATTTAAATAATGAATTAATTCCAGTAGAAATAATAAATCAACTGAGTGAACTTGGTGTTTTTGGTCTAACAATTCCAGAATCATTCGGCGGACTAGGTATGACAAAAACTGCTATGTGCATAGTTTCTGAGGAACTATCTCGCGGATATATTGGCGTCGGGAGTCTGGCAACTCGCAGTGAAATAGCTGCTGAGTTGATCCTTCGTGCAGGAACAAAGGAGCAAAAAAATGTTTGGTTAAGAAAGATCGCAACGGCTGAAATTCTACCGGCTGCAGTTTTTACTGAACCCAATGTAGGGTCTGATTTAGGCAGTATTCACACCCGTGCGGAATTAAAAGGTGACCATTACTATATTCATGGAAATAAAACATGGATAACTCATGCAGCACGAGCGAACATGATGACGTTGCTGGCAAGAACCGACCAAGCTACGAAGAATTATAGTGGATTGTCCATGTTCTTAGTAGAGAAAAAAGTTGGTAATGACCGTGACCCTTTCCCAAATGAAAATTTAAAAGGCACTGAAATTAAAGTATTAGGTTATCGCGGTATGAAGGAATATGAAATAAATTTTGATAAATTTAAAGTAAAAAAAGGAAATTTGTTAGGATTGAGAACTGGTCAAGGTTTTAGTCAATTGATGGAAACTTTTGAGAGTGCACGAATACAAACGGCTGCGAGAGCCGTTGGGGTTGCACAAAATGCATTAGATTTGGCATTAAAGTATTCGTCAGAAAGAATTCAATTTGGTAAACCTCTATTTCATTTTCCGCGCGTGTACGGAAAATTAGCAAACATTGCGGTTGAAATCGTAATAAGTCGTCAATTAACTTATTTATCGGCTCGTGAAAAAGATGCCAATAGGCGGTGTGATCTGGAAGCAGGAATGGCGAAAATGCTGTCAGCTCGAGTTGCATGGTCTGCTGCAGATAGTTCGTTACAGATACATGGTGGGAATGGATTTGCGTTGGAATACGAAATTAGCCGAGTTTTGTGCGATGCCAGAGTATTAAATATTTTTGAAGGTTCAGCAGAGATTCAGGCACAAATAATTGCTCGTAGATTATTGGACAGAGCTCGTAACTAATCATTTAAAGACATAAAAAATCGATCTCGTGCATCAGGTAAAGACATCTTTCCTAGATCCCGCAAGATCCATTTTTCAAGAAAAAACCCCGTCAAAATCATTCCGCGTGAAATCATTAACGGATTTGCTTCGTTTACATCACTTGATGTTGTTAAAAATTTAGGTAAATGTAGAAGCCTCTTTTCCCATTCTTTTCCAGCTAAAGACGAAACAGCCCTCCCTGTTCTCGGCGACACATAAACTAAGTCACTATTTTTGCCAGTCACAGCACACTTTGAAAGGTCCAATCCAAATCCAAGTTCAGATAGTATCATCAATTCCCACCTAACATAACCTGCTAACCACTTAGAATTATCACTCATTAAATCAACTAAGTCTTTTGTAGACTCGTAAATCCTCTCAAATGGTTCTCTCTCGGGAAGACTTAAATTTAGGAGCGAAATAAGAGAGTTAAACCCAAGCAATGTTCGTTTGCTGCGAATTAATGCAGAAGTTCTACTTTTGATTTTATCAATAGAAAATACGCCCAAATGTTCATTTAACCTTGCAGTCCAAATAAGGTTCAATTGCATTCCTGGTTGTAACTCGTTTACACTTTTTTTTGAATAGGCATTTCTTACTAACCCTGCATGGCGTCCATGGCTTAATGTTAAGACTTCCAATATTGCATTACATTCACCGTGAATTCGCGATGACAAAATGATACCCTCATCTTCCCACCTCATTTAATTTTCCAAATTTGCTAATAAAAAATTTTCAACAACGCTGTTGCCTCGACTTTGTTCAACCTCAATAATCCAAACGTCAGAATCAAATTTCTTTTGTTTAGCTAGAACTTCCTCTATTTCTGTATCAAGTCCATTTGTAAGTTCGACCCATGCTCTTTCGCCATCAGCCGTAGGTTCTTGAACAAAAATTTGCGACCTTCCCTGCAAATCTGAAACTCTAATTATAATCGATCCAGCTTGACTATCACCTTTCTTGATTATAAAAATTGGAATGCCATGAGACTCAAGTTTTCTTCTGAAAACCGACACCCAAAATGTTGAGGTTAATCTAACATTAATCATGTTGTTTTCCTAATCAGTATAAGTTAGCCCTATATTGGAAAACCTTAACGGCTCATTCAACCAATTATTTCTAACTTTCACCTGAAGAAATAAATGGACTTCATGGTTAAATGACTCTTGAAGTTCTTTTCGAGCAGCTATCGACACAGCTTTTATAGTCTCGCCTTTTTTTCCTAAAACCATCGCCTTATGCCTTTTATTGATAACATAAATGAGTTGATGAATTTTAACAGATTTATTTTCCATCTTAATCCAAGTATCTGGCTCAACAGTCAACTGATAGGGAATTTCCTGGTGCAATCTTAGCATTAATTTTTCACGGGTAACTTCCGCCGCAAAAGTTTGAATTGGAAAATCTGCAATTTGGTCCTCGGGATACAACCAAGGTGCTATTGGTGCCTTGGACGACACCCACTTTATAAGATCATTAATTCCAGAACCTCTTTTTGAAGATATCATAAAAGTCATTTGAAAATTGTACACCGTATTTAGTAACTTACTTAACTTTAAAAGATCTCGCCGGTTTATTCTATCGATCTTATTTAACAAAAGTACTACAGGATTATTATCATTTTCTTTATCAAAAACAGATTGCAAAATTGCCTTTCCACCAACCGTTAGGCCTCTAGTGACGTCTATCATGAATAATATAAAATCAGCCTCCGCAAAACCACCCCAAGCAGCTGATACCATTGCTCTATCCAACCGACTTTTTGGAATGAAAACTCCTGGTGTATCGACCAAAATTAACTGAACATTTTCTTCCACTTTTATACCTCGAACTCGGGTACGGGTCGTTTGGGATTTATGAGTTACAATTGAAACTTTAGTTCCCATGATTTGGTTTACCAAGGTGGATTTTCCCACGTTAGGCTCACCAAGCAGAGAGACTACTGCGCAATGCTGTTGATTGATCTCATTAATCATATCTCAGTAAGCCTCTCAATCAGATACTTGGCGGCTTGTTGTTCGGCTCCTCTTTTTGAGGACGCAATGCCATTTGCAAACTCACCATTTTCTAAACTAACCTCGACGTGGAATACTGGTGCATGATCTGGACCAGTTCGTTTTGTTTCTTTATAAATGGGTGGACACATCCCGCGTGCTTGCGACCATTCCTGAAGAAAAGATTTTGCTTCAAAACTCTTGTTAGGTGCGTCTTTTAAACGTTCGCCCCACACTTTTAAAATGCTAATTCGCGCGCTCTCAAGACCTCCATCTAGATAAATCGCCGCTATTACTGCTTCCATGGCGTCCCCAAGTATTGCCGTCTTGAGACGCCCGCCTGAAATAATTTCAGATCTTCCAATCAACAATGCGTGTCCCAAACCAATGGTTAGTGCTATTTCAGCACAAGTCTCTTTTTTTACTAATACATTTAACCGGGGCGCTAGTTGACCTTCCCTTGCAGTTGGATCCGCGTGAAGCAAAGCATCTGAAATAACTAAGGCTAATACCCTATCACCTAAAAACTCTAGCCTTTGATTGTCTACCTTTATGGAGTTGTTTCTAGACGAATGAGTCAGAGCATCAATCAACAGCTCATTTTTTTTAAAAGTGTAATTTAATTTCTGGCAAAGTAATTTTTGCTGCTGAGTTAACTTCAATATACTGACCTAAAAAATCGATCGGACCGCCAACTCCAAAAAAACAACATCGATTTACCTGCTGATGAGAATACTATTCTATCGACTCTACCAATCAAATATTTTGCTTCTACAAAGCCAACACCACCAGATGACAAGCCAAACCTACTATCCAGCGAATTATCCCTGTTATCACCCAAGAAAAAATAAGTGTTTGGTGGCACTTTAAACTCCGGGGTATTATCACCAAAAAACGAACCTATATCCAGTACAGAGTAACCAACCCCATTTGGTAGTTCTTCCCTAAATTGCCGTTTAAAGCAATAGGACCCTAAAGGTACAGGAGAATTGTGACATCGAGGGATTGAGTTCAGTGGGCCTTGCTTATTTTTAATTTCAACAAAATCTTCAGCCTCCTGGTAATTAAGCAACTTTTGATTAATTATAAGTTTTCCATCTTTAACAGTAATTTTATCACCCGGCAAACCGATCAACCTTTTGACAAAGTCTTTACCATTCACTGGATGCCTAAAAACTACAACGTCTCCCCTTTCTGGCGACGAAAAAAAAAGTCTGTCAGTTATTGGGCATAAAGAAAAAGGACAAGAGTGCCTTGAGTAACCATAAGAAAACTTATTAACAAATATAAAATCCCCAACTAGCAAAGTTGGCTTCATAGATCCAGACGGTATCCAGAATGGTTGAAAAAAAAGAGTTCTTATAAGTCCCGCGAGAATTAATGCGTAGAAAATAGTTTTTATGAATTCAATAAAACCACTATGTTTAATTTGTCTTTTTCTACTCATAAATTTTGCATCCTTGTTGTGTTTACGAAAAGACCGTTGATTTAATCAAACAGTTTAATATCATAAATAGTACAGTTCATTTAGATATTTTTTTGTAACTGAAACGACCTTCCAGCATCTTTCTCCGCATATTTTTTATTGCATTTTCCAGACCCAAAAATATTGCCTCAGAGATTAAAGAATGTCCAATATTTAACTCTTCTACTTCCGGGATGCTCGAAATTGACCCAACCGTTTCTATCGTTAGACCATGCCCAGCATGGACCTCTAACCCTTTATCACTCGCATATGTTGCCATTTGTTTCAATTTTTTAAATTCAAACTCACTTTCTTTGAAATCTTGGTCATGGTTTAAATCACAATATTGCCCAGTATGTAACTCAACCGTTGTAGCCCCAACGTCCAATGCAGCATCAATTTGTTCCTTGTCTGCAGTTAAAAATATAGATATGCGGTAGCCTTTATCTTTTAACGGCTCGATATAATCACGCAAAAATTTATAATTGCCAGCCACATTTAACCCACCTTCAGTCGTTAGTTCCAACCTATTTTCTGGGACTAAACACACTGCATTAGGTTTATAGTTAAGCGCAATTTCCTGCATTTCTAACGTCGCCGCCATTTCCAAATTTAAAGGCAGATCTACATTCAAACGGATATTTTTTATGTCCTCTTCACGAATATGTCGACGATCTTCTCGTAAATGAGCTGTAATACCGTCCGCACCAGCATTCTTTGCTATCATTGCAGCTATTGACGGATCTGGATAAACGGAACCTCTAGCATTTCTTAATGTTGCTACATGATCAATGTTAACTCCTAATCGCAATTTTTCTTTTGTTAAATACTCTTTTTTCATTTTAATTGAGACCCTCCTGTAAGTGAAGATACATTTTGTTTCAATTCTTTAGCCTTCTTTTTTTCTTTTGCGGTTTTATAGGCAAAAATAATAGGTCTAAAAATGAAATAGCTTAAAAATCCAGTAGCCAAGCCTAAAATGAACCCACCGATGAAATATGGTAAAAATAAATCACCTATAAAATAATAAACCGTGCTCCAATCACTTGTTCCATCACCAAAAAGAGATGTTATCCCTTTCATAAATGCATTCATTGCTCCAACAAATTGTTCTAATGAACTTTCAAAACTAATCATTGGGTAACCCAAAATTCGTTGACCCAATTTAATACTAAATGATGCTATAAACGGCCATGTTATTGGATTTCCAAAAAAAGTGCCCATTAATGCTGCTATAATATTTCCTTTGAACAAATAGGCCAGAAGCGCAGCTAAAAACACATGAAATCCAAAAAAAGGTGTAAATGAACAAAATACACCAATCGCAATACCAATTGCGATTTTGTGAGGCGTGTCGGGTAATCTTTTAACCCTGTAAATAATATAATCTAAGGCGCGACGCCAGCCTTTCTTTGGAATAAAAAAATCCTTAAATCTTCTAAAACTCAATCGTTTATCACGTCTTTTAAAGATCATCGTATCAACTTTTCTAACTTATATCTGATTGCTCAATTAAAACAGTCTTCGTTCCTTTCGCACTATCACATTCTTTTACTTCACGAAAACGCAGTATTTCAGCGATATCCGTATCAGCCTCAATTGATGTGATAATGTTCAATAAATGTTTAATATCAATCACATGAACTTCTACCTTTATTCGATAGAAATCTGGTTTGCGCTCCAAGAACACCATGTTAATAATATTTGCCCCCATATCACCAACTAATGTGCAAATTCTACCTAAAACACCAGCCCCATTGACCATCGTTATCAACAATGTGGAAGGGTAAGCTATTCTAATTTCTTCTTTTGGCCAACTTAGATCAATCCAGTTTATACTTTTTTCGTCAAAGTTTTCTAAACTATAGCAATCTATCGCGTGTATAAAAATACCCTTGCCCTTAATAGTAACGCCGACGATTCTTTCGCCAGGTACGGGTTGACAGCACTCAGCCGCTACGGCGCTTTGACCTTTTGGAAGGCCAACAAAATGAATGTTTTCATCTACGGAGAAAGGTACTGTGTCAGAGCTTATTAGATTAGGGTAAAGGTTTGCGATCAATTCCCGACTGGTAATTTCTGCAGCGCCAAGTGCCGCTAAAATATCATCGCCTTTGTCTCTTCCCATTTTCTTGGCGACCGTTTGCAATGCTCGATCTGTCGCTTTCTTTCCGATCCGTTCAAATGCAACACGAGCTAATTCATTTCCTAATTTTATATGACTCAGTTTCAGCTGTTCTTTAATATTTCGACGTATAGCGGTTTTTGCACGACCTGTAATAACCAACTCCTCCCAAGAAGCCTGGGGTAATTGTCCGTCCGCTCTTATAATTGCTACTGATTGCCCATTCCTTAGTTTTGTCCAAAGTGGCTTCCGCTGCCCATCGATTTTTACTCCAACACAACTATCGCCAATCCGGGTATGAATTGCATATGCAAAATCTATTGGCGTTGCACCTCGCGGTAATTTAATGACTTCACCTTTTGGAGTGAAACAAAAAACTTTATCTTGAAACATCTCTAACTTTACATTTTCTAGAAATTCATTAGGGTTTATGCTCTCTTCAAAATCACGTGCAAGCTCTCGTATCCATTTAAACGGATCAACCGCAAAAGGATTTTCAAAAATTTCTCCATCTGTGTAGGACCAGTGCGCCGCCACACCACTCTCTGCTACCTCGTGCATTTCTTTCGTCCTTATTTGCACCTCAACCCGCTTACTGTCTCTACCAGAGACGGTTGTGTGTAATGAACGGTAACCATTAGATTTTGGCTGACTAATGTAGTCTTTAAACCTCCCCGGTACGGCCCTCCATCTTCGATGAACAGCTCCGAGCGCACTGTAACATTCTAACTCAGTTTCAGTAATAATTCTAAACCCATAAATATCAGATAACCTATGAAAGCCCTCTCTTTTTTCTTGCATTTTTTTCCAGATTGAATAGGGCCGCTTTTCTCGTCCATCAATCTGCGCAAGGACTTTAATATTTTTTAATTCTTTGAGAATATCCTGTTTTATCTTAGGAATTAAATCACCCGTCTCATTTTTAAGGCTAACGAAGCGTCTAATTATTGAATTTCTAGCGTCCGGATTTAAAACACCAAAACTTAAATCTTCAAGTTCTTCTCTAATGGATTGAATGCCCATTCTACCCGCTAGGGGTGCGTAAATATCCATTGTTTCTTTTGCTTTTGTGATTTGTTTATTTGACGGTAACGCTTTAATCGTTCTCATATTATGCAAACGATCAGCTAATTTAATAAGCAATACTCGTAAATCCTTGCTCATAGCGATTAACAATTTTCTGAAATTCTCAGCTTGCTTTGTTTCGACAGAAGATAACTCCAAATTCGTCAATTTTGTTACGCCATCTACCAGCTTAGCTATCTGATCACCAAACTGAAGTTTTATCTCTCTGAACGAACTGTTCGTATCCTCAATTGTATCGTGAAGCAAGGCTGTGATAATCGTCGCGTCATCCAACCTCAATTCTGTCAAAATTTGTGCAACCGCTATTGGATGGTTAAAGTATGCTTCGCCAGACTTGCGCGATTGTCCTTTATGTGCTCGTCGACCGTAATCATAAGCACGACGAACTCTGTCTATATCTACTTTAGAATTATAACCGCGGACAATTTCGAGTAATTCTGTAACACCTATCATGCTGAATTTCCCGAATATTTTTTGTCTCCAACACTAATTTCCAAACTATTTCTTAGTTTCCTGAGCTTCCATTAGAGCTCTAAGTAGGCCTTCCTCAGACATTTCTGTTGAATTTGTTGAGTCTTCAGTCTCCTCATTTTCTACCAAATTCATTTCGTTCTCTTCCGGTTCATCAACCTCAATTTGACGTTGCAGGCTCTCTATCGACGATTCTCGAAGCTGAACAGCCGTTATTGTCTCATCAGCTATCTCACGCAAAGCAACTACTGGATTTTTGTCATTGTCTCTGTCTACAGTAAGACTACTTCCCGAGGAAAGCTCACGCGCCCTATGAGCGGCCAATAACACCAAATCAAACCGATTTGACACTTTATCGATACAATCTTCAACAGTTACTCGCGCCATTAACATACCTCCCAAAAAATCTTCCTCTTATTTAAACTTAAATTTAGATTTTGCAAGACAAACTATCAGTAAAATAAATTTAAATTGGTAGAACCGAGTCTCGATCTTCTTTTGGTAAAGAAGCAAACATCTCCTTAACAGACAGATTTAATATTGGATGTATCCAATCTTCAGCAAAATCCATAAGAGGCTTTAAAACAAATGCCCGATCCTGTAATCTTGGGTGAGGCAGTAATAGTTGATGCGGCTTTTCAACAATTTGTTGTTTTAATGGCATTTTATACCAGTGATCAAAAAGTTCGTTGCTTGGACAAACAGTATTTGCAAAACTCAATAAATCTAGATCACAGGCTCGTGAACCCCATCGGCTTTTTTCGCGTCTACCCATTTTTACTTCGACTTCTTTAAGATGTCCCAAAACCGCGTGAGCGCTACAATGAACTTCAATTTCAAAGCATCCATTCAAATATCGTGGCTCACTGGAGTAAGGAAACGCTAAACTAGAATACAATTTACTCTCTTTTATTATACTTAAATTTCGTATTTTTAGCTCTTTAAGAGCAAACTCCAATGTTTTAACTGGTTCTCCGAATGGACCAGATATATTAGCGCCATACGATATCATACACGTTGTCACAGATGTTAGACCTCTCAGCTTGCAATCATTTAAAAAGTGTAACATGAAAATTTAATAAGCGTTAGTTTACATATATTCTGAGCTTAAGCAACGATCGCGTTTTAGGCGTTATCTTAGGTATATCTAGATTTACAGTTTTAAAAAAACTTAAATATTGAATTGAAATAATTACTAGATGCCTTTAAAATTAAAATTATGAAAAATGATTTAAATGTATTTCTAGCAGCACCAAGAGGCTTTTGTGCCGGCGTAGATAGAGCTATAGATATGGTAGAGATGGCGCTAAAAAAATGGGGTCGGCCAATCTACGTTCGTCATGAAATAGTTCATAATAAGTTCGTCGTCGACAGCCTCAGAGAAAAAGGTGCCATATTTGTCGAAAATGTAAGTGACTGCCCTGATGATCGACCAATAATTTTTTCCGCCCATGGTGTAGCAAAATCGGTTATTAGCGAAGCTAAGCAAAGAAATATGATATTTTTAGACGCAACCTGTCCATTAGTTTCAAAAGTACATATCGAAGCAGAGCGCCACAATAGACAAGGTCTTCAGATCATTATGATAGGACATCAAGGTCACCCAGAAACAATTGGGACAATGGGACAATTACCCAACGGCGAAATAATTCTTGTTGAAACTGTTGATGACGTAGCAATTATTACACCTAAAGACGAAACAAAACTTGCCTATATCACTCAAACTACGCTCTCTGTAGACGACACTTCTGAAATAGTTGCAGCACTAACCAAGCGCTTTCCTTTAATAGTTGCGCCTCACAAGGAAGATATCTGCTACGCCACAACTAACAGACAAAACGCTGTGAAAGCGATTGCAAGAAAAATAGACGGCCTGTTGGTTGTTGGATCTTCTAATTCTTCAAACTCACAAAGGTTAGTTGAAGTAGGAGAAAAACAAGGGTGCCATTACTCACAGCTAATTGAAACCCATGAAGATATTGACTGGCACGCTCTATCTGGCATGAGATCTATTGGGATAACTGCTGGAGCATCAGCGCCAGACGTTTTAATAAACCAAGTATTGAACGCTTTTCGAAAAAAATATAATGTCAAAATAGAAACAGTAGAAGTGACTGCTGAAAAAGTGAACTTTAAAATACCAAAAATTTTACGTGAAATAGCCTGATGACCCAAATACCTTCAGTAGTAAAGGTAATTTCAACTCTGGGCCTTTTTCCGTTTTTGGTAGGAGTAGTTGCAACATTAAAAATATCGATTTTACACCCTGATCTTAATAAATTTCTAATTGACCTCTCCATTTTATATGGAGCATTAATACTATCTTTTCTTGGCGGTTGTCTTTTTGGCTTTGAGTGTTTAAACAAACCAGTGTCAAAAACTTACAAGTACTGGGTTGCAATATTACCCTCATTATGGGCCTTGTTAGCCCTACAAATTGCCAATTTTTCTGCTTCAATTTTAGCCATTGGATTTCTCTTAGTTTTTGAAGCAGATCGTCGAGCTCATGCCACCGGTGTTACTCCTAACTGGTGGTTATCATTAAGACTTCCACTGACGGCAACCGTAATTTTATCCCTCACAATTATAGGTTTTAATCATGCAGATTAATATCTTTACTGACGGAGCTTGTTCTGGCAACCCTGGACCCGGAGGCTGGGGCGCTTTACTCGTTGCAAAGAAAAATGGCAAAATAGTATCTGAAAAAGAAATTTTTGGTGGTGAGCACAATACGACTAATAACCGAATGGAATTGATGGCGGCAATAAAAGCATTAGACCTTCTAACAAAAGTAAGCAAAGTGACCATTATCACTGATAGCAGATACTTAAAAGATGGTATGACGAAATGGCTCGATCAATGGATTCTCAACAATTGGAAAAACTCTTCAAAAAAAGAAATAAAGAACATTGATTTATGGAAGAAAATTTATACGTTATCAAATACACACGACATTTCATGGTCGTGGGTCAAAGGACATAGTAATCATATAGAAAATGAAAAAGCAGATAACCTCGCAAGGTTAGGTATGAAGGCATTTAAGAACTAGTATTATTTTAAGGTTTCACCAACTGGAACCTTATATCCTTTAAGAAACTCATCCGATGTCAATGCAACCTTTCCAGGCCGTTGAAATATTGTTGGAATGATGCTGCCATTACCGCACGCTATTTGAAAACAATGATCTAAAACAAGACCTGGCTTTCCTTTGCCCTTTAAAACATTACAATCTAAAATTTTTATTCGTTCTCCGCCAAAGAAAAACCAAGCTCCTGGAGAGGGAGAAAATGCCTTGATTTTTTTAATTATCGTTTGTGCATCATCACACCAATCAATTTTTAACTCGGATTTTTCAATCTTTTTTGCATAGGTCACACCCACAGTATCCTGAACTTGATAGTTCAAATTGATGATGTTATTCAATAATTGATGCGTCAGATTAGCACCTATTATACTCAATTTATTGTGTAAGGACCCTGCATTATCCACGCTTTCGATCATAAGTGGCGATTTTAGGACTATAGGACCAGTATCTAAACTTGGTTCCAATTTTATAATAGAAACCCCAATTTCTTTGTCACCAGCCAACAAGGCTCGTTGAATTGGCGCAGCTCCTCTCCATCGAGGTAATAGTGATGCATGGACATTAAAAAAACCAATTTTTGCGAAATTTAAAAGTATGTTAGGTAAAATTAGACCGTAGGCGATGACAATAACTAGATCAGGTTGCAAACTTTTGAAAAATTCAATTTCAGAAGGACTGGAAAAGTTTTCTGGATAAAGTAATTTAAGATTATTTTCTATAGCACATTTACCAACAGAACTAATTTTTAATTTTTTTCCTCGTCCTGCGGGTCTAGGTGGTTGAGTATAAACCGCAATAATATCAAAATTATTTTTTATTAAAACTTGAAGAGACGGCACCGCAAAGTCAGACGTTCCCATGAAAATTATATTCATTTATTCACCAACCGGACGATCATACAAATTACGATTATTTAGTTTTTTAAATTTTTTCATTTTACTTGTTATAATTTGTCTGCGCATTGCCCCCAAATAATCTATAAAAAGAATGCCATTCAGATGATCTATTTCATGCTGTGCGCATATTGCTTCCAAACCTGAAAAATGATAATGTTTTATTACGCCGTTTTCATTCAGACAACTAACTTTTATTTCTGATGGTCGCTCAACCTCTCCATAAAAATCTGGTATCGAAAGACACCCTTCTTCATAATTATTTTTCTCATCCGAAAACCAAGTTATTGCTGGGTTAATGCAAATATATGGTTTGGAAGTTTTGTCTTTATCCGCGCAGTCCATAACAAAAATTCGTTTTAAAATGCCAACCTGTGGTGCGGCAAGACCAATACCAGAGGCCTCGTACATCGTTTCAAGCATTTTCAATCCTGTAGAACGAATTCTATTTGTCACTTGTCCTACGGGCAAGCATTGTTTTTTTAATTTTGGATCCGGGTATAGAACTATTTCAAAATTTGCCATAGAGTAAAGTTATTCTAACAACAAGTCTCATGCAATAGTGTGT
>MDTB01190381.1_pt1 | contig 27107 bp, 25 predicted proteins | sample 811161 | NCBI WGS metagenome assembly MDTB01 (sample SAMN05326650, study PRJNA326480) | marine metagenome | isolation source: seawater | place: Mediterranean Sea | collected 2009 | reverse complement strand
TTCGTTTAACTCTTCCACCTGTCATTGAATTAAGACCTGTGTCTACCAAGTTAACCTTCCAGTCTACCGTATCTTTTTGATGCGTTTCAATGCTACCATTAAACAAATCAACAGTAAAATCAGAATTTAACGTTCTATAATTTAGAAAATATTCTTTGATCACTTTAGACTTATAGCCTAGTGCAATGTAAAAATTTTTAAAATCATACTTTGCATAAGTTTTCATTATATGCCAGAGAATAGGTTTTCCACCAACCATTACCATAGGTTTTGGAATAGACTCTGTATATTCACTTAACCGAGTACCAAGCCCTCCTGCTAAAATTAACACCTTCATTTTTTATTTACTCCAGTCAAATTCAATTTGCTTAATATTTTTCTTTTCATACTCCATTGGATCATGCTCTATACTTGCGATATTTAGCAACATTGATTCATAATCTGACAAACCTTGAAATCCCATCCAAATCATTGGTGGTACAGTTAATCTGCAATAATTATCTTTCGATATTATTACTTCCTGAAATTTAGGATTTGATGCTTCTCTATCATCAAATAATACAAACCTGATTTTACCTAATGGAACGATCAAATTAAGTGTCATTTTTTTATGACGCTTCCAAGCTTTTATAGCATCTTTATCAATATTAGAAAAATAGGCTTCTCCAAAGCCTACAAAACCATTATCGCTATTTTTCATTGCGTGCTTAACATTTCCACCGGGCGTATTTATTATACTTAAATTAGTTATTACAACATCTTTAATCATTATCAGCCCAAGTAAAATTATTTTTCATTGCAGCTTTTGTATAAGTATCAATCTGACCTATTGTAAAATCATACATTGATTGTGTTTTGTTTTGATAATAATATTTATACCAATTAAGTGTCATCTTTACGGTCTCCTGAAAATCTAATGTAGATCTCCATTCTAAATCAAATAAAGCTTTATCACAATTAAGTTTCAATAAACCTGCTTCATGAACATAATTGCCATCCTTTGATACATCTTTCCATCTAACTTTATTCCAATATTTTGACATTTCTTCAATTAACTCGCTTACAGAATAATTCTGATCAGCTGGTGGACCAAAATTGTAAGCTTCTCCATGATTTTTACTTTCAAGATTTAAATTTTTTGCTAAGCATAAATATCCACTTAATGGCTCTAACACATGCTGCCATGGTCTTGTGGAGTTTGGGCTACGTATTTTTACCACTTTATCATTGGCCCAGGCAACCATACAATCAGGTACAATTCTATCTGAGGCCCAATCACCACCACCTATAACATTACCTGCCCGTGCAACACCAATTCTGATATTTGAGTCTTGAGCTTTAAAAAATGAGTTTACATAACTTCGAATTGCTAACTCCGCCATACCTTTAGATGCACTATATGGATCTTTACCACCTAAACTATCATTTTCTCTATACCCCCAAGGCCATTCTAAATTGTCATAAGCTTTATCGCTAGTAATCATTACTGTAATAATTTTTTTATCGATATTTTTTAAACTATCTAGTATATTTAATGTTCCATTAACATTACTTGTAAATGTATCAATTGGATTATTGTATGAATGTTTAACTAAAGCCTTTGCTGCTAAATGAAACACAAAATCAGGTTGGATTTTTTTTATTAAAGATTTAACTTTATCACCATCTCTAATATCAACTTTTATATCATTAACAAAATCTGGTATTGAAGATATCATATAATTTGAAGGGTTGCTGACTATATCATTAGATAAACCAAAAACATTTGCACCAAGATGATTTAACCATATACTGAGCCAACTACCTTTAAATCCAGAATGTCCTGTAATAAGTATCTTTTTATTTTTAAAAGTCGAACCAAACATATTTGGCAATTATAACGTTATTCTCATCTTGATTAAGTTCATTTATCGTAATTAGTTATATATAGATTATTTAAAAATTAAAGATTATTCATTTACCTATCTTTAATTAATTCCAAATATTTTTTTCCATCTAGGAATATCAACATCAATATATAAAATATTTTCTCTTGTTTTAGGTTCTTTGTTTATTTTATTTATATTATTTAGAATATTTGCGAGCTCTATTGGAGTACTTACAAAAACTGCATCACTAAAACCTCTCAATGGACTTGCATTTAACCCTTGATGATTGATTATTGTCACCACCTTAGCGCCAAAGTAATAAGCATCAAAAGATGCAGATGTTGTACTTGTTGCATATGCAAGATGACAACAATCTATGATTTCATTAATTGATTTATCAGTAATCATGAGATCAATATCTGGACAATCTTTAGCTGTTATGGGTGTTGCTGGGTGAGGCTTAAGTATATATTGTATTGGCTTGCTAATGTATTTTAAAGACTGTTTTAAAATCTTCATTTGTTCCAATGTATTGGTTTTTATTATGTCTCCCAACAAAAGTACTTTATATTTACTTATTTTTAGATTTTTCAGAGTACAATTAGAGGAATGATTTAAGTGTAAGTAGCGCAAGGCTTCTGTACTAACTAGTCTCTCAGGCGGAACTCCATTTTTTAAATGCATATTTTTTGAAATATCGCTATTTACCCCAATATAATCAGGGAGGGGTAAAAGTAATTTGCTTGCTTGAGAATAAATTTTTTTATCAGAAATTCCTTTTAAGTCCCAAAATTTTATTGGAGTATGCGGTATTGCAAATAAAGAACTTTTATGTTCTGATTTTTTCCAAGAGTGAATAAAGGTGTATTCCCATCCTTGATTTTCTTGCAAATAAAATCCTTTCTCCTGCTTTGTTAAATTACCTAAAGCCTTTTTGAATAAAAACATATAAAATAAATTTCTTGTTGCATTAATACCAGTAAGCGACTCATCAAAATCCGAGTCTATGAAAGGCCAAATCATTCCACTTTTTAAAGATACTATTCTCTGTATTTTAAATTTTATAAAAAATAGTCTAAATAAATTTAATATTACCCTACAAACAACAAAAAAACTAACAAATGAATAAATAGTAGCATGAGTCTCTATTCCATTTTTTGAATTATTAAATTTGTTAATAAGATCTCTAGCTTTATTTGCATTAGGTAAATCATTTGTATTGTCGTACATATGTAGCCAATTTGAATTTAAATTATTGTCCTTAAGAAGATCGGGCAATATAGGCCAATAATTACTTTTAAACTCTCCCTTTTGTATAGAACTTTTATCAAGGTTTATCATAGAAGATAAAAAAGTTATTTTGGACTTTGAGCTATTCCATTTTTTAACACCTATACCTTTTAGGGGCCATATAGATATTAGTTCCCATAATAACCATACTAGGGATTGAAAAATTTTTGGGAAATATTTATAAAGTTTTTTATCAGTAAGAATTTTATAATTAACTTTTGTTTTTTTTTTAACGTCTAGCTTTAAATTTATATCGTTACAGAATATTGACATTGCCTTTACTAGTTTCAAATCATTAGAATAAATTATAATTTTCGAATAATTTTTATTTTTAAACCAATTTTTAAAAGCTATGATTTTAATAGCATTATTAATTTCAGTAGACTTGGAATAATTTGATTTTTCTACTATCAAAGTAGTCCACCAAAAACTAAAGTCTTTCTCTATCTTTAGATGATCAATAACTTTTTTGTGATTAACAACTGCATCACCTAATTGAGAAATTAAAGAGATATATTCTGTCTTACAAAATTCTGCATTATTTTCGACTATATCTAATAAAGAAAAAACCTTTTTTCCAATTATATGATTATTGCCAGACCATAACATAATATCGTCAGTATCATTATAAGAAACTTTAATAGAATCTGAAATTACTAATGTGTTAGACATCCTATAACAAACTTAAATAAAACTTTACTATGATAAAAGCATTTATTAAAACGTAGAAATTTATTTATAACATTGAATAGACCGAAATCGAATCGATTTTATAGCTTGTATTTGTGATAGAAATTAAAGGAGGTGCGGTATTAGTTTTTTGGAAAGTGCTAAATAATTTATCTACCTCAAGTGCCCTTGGATCATCTGCATTATAACCATCAAAACCTGCTAGAAAAATACGAGAGGCCTTACCACTTGCAGCAATTCCTAGGGTATATGCAAGGACTAACGCTGACGGCACTGTGCAATAAAAATCATTAAAATTGAATTTTTCTGGCTGAACATCAATACCATAATCTAATAATTCTTTACCCTTTAGAGATGAAAGTATTTTTTGAGGCAACATAGATGCGGGGATAACAAGTGGTTGAGAAAGTGAAAGATGGGTTGAACAATCAGATAATATTCTTATTGGATGACTGGCGGCACGGATATCAATTAAATCCTCTGATATATAATCATTTGTATTTAAACCAATAACAAATGGTTTAGAAATTTTAATAAAGTTTTCTAATGCTTTTCTGTGGCGACTTGCACTTATACCTGCGCCAATAATTAACACTTCTCTACCCTGTATTAGATTAAATGGAGACCAAGTTCCTTGTGGCTTATCATTATAAAAATTACGTCCACTTTCAAGTGTTTGAAGACTAAACTTTTGACCACCCGTTTTACTAAGATTATTTATAACAGTTAAAAGATCTTCCTCATCATATCGAGAGTCTGAAAGCATCACCTGAACAAAAGTTGGATGGATAGCATTTTTTCCTGAAAGGTAATAATAAGGATTCATCCCCCATTCATATATTTTTTGTAAGGGTTTAAAGTGTTTATTAATGATTGAGAGTAGTGGTTTTATATTAACAGGGATCTGTTTTATATTTGAAATTTCTATAACTAGATATTCAGTCTGTAAATTTCCTGGACCTCTGCCCATTCCGGTAACAGTACTATCAACCCAAGTTACTCCGTCCGATATAGCTTGCAGTGAATTGTCCATCGCACGCCCCATATTATCATGGGTGTGAATTCCTAAAGGACCATTCCAATGACTTCGAAGATTGTTTATAATCTCAGAAGTCTTTTGTGGACTCATGCTACCTAAACTATCTGCAAAATAAAGTACATCTATATTATATCCGCTTGCAAGATGTGCTATTTTTTCAATTTCCTCTTTACTACTTTCTGAAATTTGCATAATATTGATCCCCACTTCATACCCCATGTCTTTAAGCCACAAAAACCCAGGTAATGCATTTTCAAATTCATGCATATGACAAGCAATTCTTACAAGTGTTAATGGAGACTCTTTAGCTGGCTTAAATAATTGAGATAGGGCAAATGTTAAACCTTGTTTATGATCTAACATCTCACTTGCATTAATCATTACACCCAACTTTAGTCCGTTAGGCACATTAAGCTGGTCTATAAATCTGTCAGTTGTATAAGCACATCCACCTTTGAAACCATCTGATTTTAATGAACGAAAACCTAGTTCCACGTATTCTACAGGCAATTCACTCATCACTTGCAAGTAATCATTAATTAGTTCTGTACTAAAATCCCATGAATTATAATAGCCTCCATCTCGCATGGTACAGTCTATTAATTTAATCTCAGTTTTCATAAGTAGGTATTATTTAAGATTGGACTATAAATTTATTTAACACTTTAGCAATATTTATTAAAAAAAAATTTAATAAATATTAATTAATTTATCTAAAATATTTTATTAAAAAAATCCTATCAATTTAAGGATATAATACCTAATGAAGCAGTATCTTCTAAAAATATATATAATTTATTATCTTTGATGTTGATATCTCTAACTCTTTCACCCACGCCTACTCTTTTAAGACTAGATATCTTTTTATTATTTATTTCAAAAAAATATAAGGAGCTATCTCTCATAGAACCTAGCACATATTGATTATTTCCAATTTTAATCACTTCAGATATTCCAATTGAAGGAACAAAATATTTTAAAGGTTCAATAAATCCATATTTACTATGAGATTTGTGTAATGGAAATTTTTTGTATTTTTCTCCTCCTTTCTTTCCTCTATAATGTTCACCGTAAGATGATATCGGCCAACCATAATTCAATATTTCTTTATTATTTATTTTCTCGACTTCTATTATATTAATCTCATCTCCTCCTTTAGGACCATGTTCTGTTTGAACTATAAAGCCATTTTCTTTATCATAATACATACCTTGTTGACTTCTGTGACCCATTGAAATGATTTCATAATTTCCATTATTTATATTAATTTTAACTGTCTTACCGTTGACACTGTTTTTCTTTTGACCAAGTGCTCTATCCCTGTAATCACCAACAGTTAGCAAAATATTGTTATTGTCAAACTGGACAATTCTACCTCCAGATTGATGAAATTCAAATTCAGGGGCCACAAGAGAGTCTACGCACTCCTTGCCAGAAAATAATTTTTTAAATTTGATGTCTTTGTAATCAATAATTCCATGAATAACACTTGTATTCCAGCAATCTTTTTTTAACTCGTCCGTATAGGATATATAAATTTTATTATCATGGATAAATAAATCCTTTAATGAAAGAGTATGAGTTTTTTGATGTTGACTTAAGCTTAAAAAATCATCAATATTATTTTCTATCTGTTTAAAACTATTTTCTTCATTAATATTGTTTGTTTCAATATAACCTATTACTCCCCTAGCAGATAATATAAATAAATTATTTTGATTGAAGTCTAAGTAACCGCTTCCAGGAAATTCATTTTTTATACCAGAGTAAAAACCATTAACCAAATTATACTTCTCCATGGTCATTGAGTTGGACAGTTCGATATCGTCAAACCTTTTTATTTGGATATTTTGTAAACTATTTTTAAATAATAATTCAAACTCACTCATTTTTGGAGCTATTTTTCTTAAGGTTAAAAGTTCAAGCTCTTGTTTTCGAATAATTTTATGTGGAAAAAAATATTTTTTTATAGTTTTCTTTTGTTCTATACTAAATATATTTTTAATTCCCAAAGGATTTAAAGACTTTCTATCAATCAGATAATTAATTAAAAAATAACTTATTAAAGTTATGATCAAAATTACTATTGTGTAAAAAACTATTTTTTTTTTCATAAAAATAAATTCAACACTTTAGTATCTTGTTTTCCCCATTTTCCTATATGACATTAATGCACAATCAAGAATTTATTTATAAAAATTATAATTTCTATTATCGTTATATGCTTTTTTTTAATTTAGTATGAAATTTATGTAAAAAAGCTTAGTTATATCATATGTAAAGAAAAAATAATCAAAAGTATCTTATTATTATATGTTTACAAAAGTATTGGTTTTGCTAATTAATCTTAATGAAATATTTTTCTGTAGATAACTTTATTAGTACAAAAATATGCAAAAAATTAATTCAAGCATCTAGTAGTAAAAAAAAAATTATAAATAAAACTAAAATCCATGGTGGTAGACAGTTTTTAAGCTCTACAGACATTGAATTTTATAATTTATTAAAGAATTCTAAAGATTGGAGAAATTTAGTTAATAAAATTAATTCTGAAAAATTTCTTATTTCTTGTCTTAAAAAATTTAATTTAGAAGAAAAAAACTTTTGTTTAGTAAATTTTTTCAAATATAAAAATTTAACCAATACTCAAAAATCATTCAAAAAATTAAGCTCAAAAGAAGCTAGACTAATTTCAACAAAAAATTTAATTTTGTATTCTCTAATTAGAGTTTACAGAGATTATTTAAGAAAATTTAAATTTTCGAGAGTATTTTACCCAAATAAAAGTCCAGTAGAACTTCTCTTTGACTATTCTAAAGCGGGCAACGGGTATTCGAGAGAAATTCATAGAGATAGTGACAATAGACTTTTAGTATTTATTTTATATCTTAACTCTCCATCAAAAAAAGGAAATCACAAAGGTGGTAATTTTGATATTTATAAATTAATTAAAGGAGATCAAAATGTGTCATTTCCAGATAAAAAAAATTGTAAAAAAATTGATAGCATTGAGCCTCGTCCTGGAAAATTAATTATTTTTTTAAATGATAATAATAGTTTTCATGGTGTTGAAATGATGAAAAATCATTCTGAGTCTAGGCATTTTATTTATGGGGGTTTCACTCTTCTAAATAAAAAAAACCCCTATATTAAAAACAATAGCAAAATAGCTACAGAATTTCACTTATACGATTAAAAATATGAATGAGACTAATAAAATTTTTTTTTGCAGAGCGTGTTCCTCTGAAAAAATTAAAGAATTCAAGATTAATCATTTTGGTTTCCCTGGTAAAAATAAAAATTGGAAATGTTTTTTTTGCTTTGATTGTGGCTCTGTCTCAGATTTTAAAATACGAAAAAAAGAAATAAGCTATGCTGATGGTTCTTTCAGAAATATAGATCACTTTAATATAAAATCTGATGATGAAAAAGTATTGCCTCCAATTGATCCTTGGTCAGCTATATCTTTTAAAAGATGGTCTCATATATGGAAAAATTTAGAAAAATCATCTAACATTTTTTCCAATAAAGAAATTAAGATGTTAGACTATGGTGGCTATCAAGGTTTTCTTCCGTACGCCTTTAAGCAAAAACATAAAATTAACTCTTATGTTGCAGATTTAGATCCTCAAGGATTAGCTATGGCTGAATTTTTAGGATCAAAAACAATTAATCTTGCTAAAAACGAAATTGAAGAAAATAATTTTGATCTTATAACTATAGTTCATGTCTTAGAACATCTGGATAAACCAGCAGATAATTTGCTAAAGTTAAAAAACATTTTATCAGAGGATGGAATAATATATGCTGAGGTACCAAATTTGTATGGGCTACCAATGGTAAATGAAGCTCATAAAATATCTTTTTCTGAATACTCTCTAGTAAAAATGTTTAAAACTAGTGGATTTGAAATTTTAAATTTTGGATTCACAAAATCCCCAAAAGAATCAATTAGATTTGATTATGTATATAATTATGACTCTGAAAATATATTTATAATATGTGGCAAAAAAGAAAAAAACGTTCAATTAAATCTTCCTATAGTAAAAATTCCTAAAAGTATTGAAGAATTTAAATATAATTTAAAGTTAAAATATGCAGTTTTAATGTTTAAAAATATTAGTTTTACTCTTATTAAACCTTCTTTGCGCTACTTAAAAAAATCTATTCTTTATTTTGTTTATGGTTTAGTAGATTTTATATCATTAAAAATTTTTAAATTTTCTTTAATAAGTAGATTTTTTCAAAGAAAAAAATAAATATTTTAAATTAGAAAAAATTAGCCTTATATTAATATTTAATTCTTTAAAATATCATCCATTGCTTTTTCAAGAATAGGAACATCTTCAGGAATATCTACAGCTAAACTGCTGTCTTGAGTTTTTACTAAACGAATAGGTTTTCCAAACTCCAAAAATCTTAAAATTTCTATGTCCTCTGATTGTTCAAGTATACTTTTACGATTAAATTTAGCGAATGTCTGTAATTCGTCATAGTTAAATGCATAAATACATACTTGCTTATAATATTTTTTTGGTTCATCTTTATCACTCTTAAAACCTGGTATTTTTTTACGAGACATATATACTAAAATTCTGTCTTCATTAAATACCACTTTAGGAATATTTACTGAATCAGGATCTACTCTGCTATCTATTTCGGTAAAACCATTTATTACATTATTTGGATGATCAATCTTTTCATTTATTATTTTAATAATATCATTAGGATCTATGAGAGGTTCGTCACCTTGGACATTTATATAAATGTCAGCTTTTATTTTATTTGATGCTTCAGCTAAACGATCAGTGCCTGTTAAACAATTACTGGATGTCATAATTACTTTATATCCTAATTGCAAAACGACCTTTTCTATTTCGATACTATCAGTAGCAATATAAACATTTTCTTTACCTACAGCTTTTGTACAAACTTCAGCAGTCCACTGTATTAGTGGTTTTCCCAAGACTTTAACTAAAGGTTTGCCTGGAAAACGAGTAGATTGATATCTAGCAGGAATAATAATTATAGTTTTATGATTTTTCATAAATATTAAAATGTTAATTTTTTTTTGAGTTTATAATTTCATTTTCTAGAGTGTTGTAAACTTTATCAACTAAATTAAATGTGTCATAGCAGTAATTATTTTTAAATAAATTTACAGCTTTAGTAACCTTTTCACTTTTCCACCAATCATCTATATTTTCCCAAATTAAATTTACATGTTTAGCGGCAGACTCAGGTGAGTCGTGAAAAACACCAGCTTTTCTTAAATTATCAAAATATACTTTAGCTGAGTTGTTTATTTCCCAATAATAAGGATTCCAATATATAACCACGGGCACACCTAAAGAAAAACATTCTACTGATGTAGAAGCATTGTATGTTCCAATATAAAGTTTACTTTTATTTATCAAGGTATTGATATTGGAATTTCCTTTATCAATAAAAATTTTTGGGAACTGATCTTTCCATCTATCGTATGAGGGTTCCCACCCTTTTTCAATTGTCTTTAACCTAATAATTAAATTATCATGAATTTCGGAGTTTAAAGTATTTATAAACTTACACTGTTCGTTAAAATAAATTATCCATTGACAAGCAGATTTAGGTGCGCTCCAAATATGAGTACTATAACTTGGTCCTTTTCCAGCAATAAATAAAATTTTTTTTTGGTTTTTATTTTTTGTATAAAGTGGTTTTTTATATTTTAAGTAACAAACAGGTTTCACATTAGGTTTTGATTTATCTTCCCAACCCCAAGTTAAAAACAAATCACTAATTTTAATTTGATGATTTTCATTAAACACAAATAAATAACTCCCAAATCCTCCACCATGTTGGTTTATAGCGAGAGGTGAACCATTTTCGGTTTTTTGGGCAGCGTATAATTTAAATACATCGTCATCAATAAAGCTACTACCAGTTAGTATAACTTTTGGCTTTTCTGGCCAACCTAAAAAAGAAACCTTTTCATTTAAAGTATTATATCCTTCAAGATAAATTTTTGGTATTTGGTAAGGTATAATTAGTCTTGCAAAAACTTCGAATTCATTGTTATTTTTTTCAAGTAACCTCCAATTTCTTTTATTATTTTCAAATTTTATATCAAGATCATCCAAAAAATTATTAAAGTTAAACATTGGTATTTGTAAAAATTTTAAAGAAAGTAAAATTTCATTTTTTTTTGACAAGTAAGAATTTATAAAAAATGCATCATTTTTTTTTTGAAAAATTTTGCCTAATATATTTATACAATCAAAGATTTTTTTTTTTACTATTCGACTTAATTTGGCCTGGTGTATAGTTCTTTCATTTATAATCTCATAATTTGCGGTTTGATTAATACAATTTATCTTCGTAAAATTTTTAATAATAAAAGAATAAATGTAATGATTCCATTGTTCTGAATTGGTATGTTTTGCAAAATGTCTCATGTTATTGGGTGTTAATAATTCTTCTTGAAAAGATTGAATATAAGTTCCAGACAGTTCAAACTTATTTATTGCATGTTTTACAGAAGACCACCTGTCAAAAATTATTTGAATAAAAAATCCAAGCCATGGGCCAATTAAAATTCTCCAGTATTTTACTTTATGCTTAGTTCCATGAATTTTATTTAATATAATAGTAAGTTCTTTTAATAATTTTTCGTAAAATTCATCTAAATATAAATAATCTTTATATAATTTTGAACGATCATCCCAATGATAAGGTAGAACTTTAAAGTCTAAATTATCAAATTTTTTTTTTTTTGAAAAAGGTTTACACCACTCACCCAATAATAATATCGGTTGATTTTCTGGTAAAGTTTCATCAATTGCAGTTGTTACTAAAAATCTTTTATTCACTAAAATTAATTTTTTTACTATCTTTAATTTGACTTAATATTTCTAATCCTTGTTTTAAAGAACATACATTATTGAAATTTTTTTTAAGTATTACATTATACATATACTTTGTGGTTTTATATTGAGAATATTTTTCTAACTTAATAGTTTTTACAAAATTTTTTTTATATATTTCTATTTTAGAATTTAATAAATTTAAGTAAAACTGAGTACCATCCTTCATACAAATTGATAAATACCTTTTAGATTTTTTATTAAAATAAGTAAGTTTAACTTTTACTAGTGTATCTCTTTTTTTTAGGTGTCCAAAAATTAAGGCAATATCTTCAGATAATATTTTCAAAGTCGATATTCTATTTTTATATATCTTAAAAATTTTAAATTTAGGAAGCAACCATTGTAAATAATCTAGTTCATGGCTCATATCTAGCAAAACACCCCCTCCTTTACTTGGAAATGCACTATAATTTTTTGAATAATCAATATTTTTTCTCCAATATGGTAAATAACTTGAAGTTTCTGCCTCTACATAAAAAATATTATCTGATTTAATATTTTTTTTTAAATACATTAAACACTTATGGAATCTAAAATTGTATGTAACATAAAATTTATTTTTTTTTGGTTTAAAATTGTAAAATTTTTCAAACAACGGTTTCTCACAAAGAATTATTTTATTAACAAATTTTTTTTCAATATAATTGCAAACAGAGCGATGTTTATTCGTTTCGTTAGCTATTACTATCAAATCTGGATTTATATCTTGAATTTTTGTTATAAAATTAAACTTTCTGTAGGACGCAATTTTCTGTTTTGTTTTAATATAAATGTTTTTTATCTTTTTATATGAACTTAATATTGTTGCATGCCTTTTTCCAGCCGATCCATATCCAATTATAAGTACATTCATTTTTAATTAGGTAATCGGAACTTTTCTTGATTTTGGAATAAAAGTTAACCACTTCTTAAGAAAAAAATCAATCAGTGGATGATAAAGTTTAGCAACAATAAGATAATTAGGAAGATCTGACTTACCTTTTAGAAGTATCTTTTTTATTATTTTAGTCATTTTGATACTTGTTGGATTATTTTTAAAATATATTATTTTTTTATTATATTTTAATTCAAATAAATCACTTTTTTCCTTTATGTAAAAAGTGTTACCTTTATTTTTAATCAAAATTTCTAAATTTTTTGGTAAAGAGTTTTTTTTAGATGATAGATAAAGTTCATGATTACCAAATTTTAATTTAAGTTTTCCATTGTCTAACTCTTTAAAACCTTTTCTTTTTGAAGGAAACCAGGTAAAAGTTGATTTTTCTTCAATTTTAAACAAATACTCATTAGTTAAAAAATTAAATAAATCAACAAAATGAAGGCTATTACAACATATCCCCAAGTTGTTACCTTGTACTCTCATCAATATTTTATTTTTAAAACAAATTTTTGATTTAATAAACTTATATATATCGAGTGATCTTCTGTCAGTATTAACCCAAATATTCTTCATATTTTTTAATACAAAATTCAATTTTAATAATTCATTGGGACTTTGTGTTAAAGGTTTTTCTATAATTAAATTTTCACAATCTGTTTCATTTATTATTTTTTTTAATAAAATATGTCTATTTTGACAGGTAGTAGAAATTATGCATAAGTTTAGCTTTTTGGGTAAATTTTTTAAGTTTTCAAAAGTCTTTATTGACTTTATATTCAAATCAAGATTTTTAGTTAAAGATTTTATTTTTTTATCTACTATAAATAGTTTTATAACTGGCAATGAAATCTTGTTTATAGCCTCAAAATATCTATATCCAATTGATCCAAAGCCAACTATTAAAATTTTAAACATATATTTTTTTAATCAACTCAACTGTTTTAAAATAATCTTTTAGATTAACAAGTTTATGTTTTTTTTTATTTAGCATTTCTAAAAATTCACTAACCTAATAAAATAATCCTGGCTTTAGAATACAGTCAATTTTAGATTTATCATGATAAATTCTAATTCTTTTACCTTTTATTATTTTTTCCTGAACAAGATTTTCTAAAGGCTTCATCTCAATACTATGATTTTTTTGAATAATATTTACCGACCAAAAGCCTGGGGAATTCCAATTACAATGATATAAAACTTCATCTTTACTAGAAAAAACTAATCTTGTTAAATTTTCTGAAAATTTATTATTTATAAACTTTTTTAATTTTTGTATTTTTACCAACCTTCCTCTTGCATAAATACTAATATAGTCAATTAAATGAACAGAATTACAATACATTAAATTTTTATTAACATTTTTCGATTTAAAATTTTGCATTTCTTGATCTCTAATTGATATCAATCTTTTACCTTTGTGCTTATTGATTAAATCATTTGCCTTTAAGTTACTGCTATAAAATCTTCTGTTTAATCCTACATAAAAATGTTTGTTTTTTATTTTTGAGATAATTTTTTTTGTATCTTTAAGGTTAATTCCTATAGGTTTTTCACATAATATTTTATATTTGTTAATACCAAGGTCATTTATTATCTTTAAAAGAGATTCTTCATTAATAGCTAAAATTAAAGCATTAATTTTATTATCATTTTTTAAATCATCTAATGATTTGTATAATTTATTAATATTGTACTTTTTTTGTAAAAATTTTGATTTTGATAAAGTTCTTGAAAATATACCTTGGCATTTTATTTTTTTATAGGAAAAAACTTTTAAATATTCTTCCGCCATATAGCCTGCTCCTATTAAGGCTATTTTAGGGTTATTTTTCATCATATTATTGAATAACCACCATCAATAATAATATTTGAACCAGTAATATATGATGAAGCAGGTGAAGCTAAGAAAATTACCGAAGACGCTACTTCTTGAGGTGCACCCATTCTTTTTAAAGGAACTTTTAAATTAAACTTTTTTAAAAAAAATTTATCTTGCTTTTTTTTACTACCTTTAATGTGGCCTTTTATACCTCCAATAACAAGATTATTTACTCTTACATTATATTTTCCATAATAGGATGCCATTTGTTTTGAAAAATGAATAGTTGAACTTTTAATAATTCCATAAGTCATATTTTCACTTATGTTAGTTTTTTTATATAAATTATCATCTTGAGCAATCAAACCATACATTGAGCTCAATTGTATTATACTTCCATAAATATTATTTTTTACCATTTGATCATCTATACTTTTTGCTATCCAAACATAACTATTTAAATGTATTTCAATATTTTTTTTATAAGAATTAAAATTAATTTCTTTAAATGTATTTTTTTTCCAATCTTTTGTAACAGGATAAGAAGCATTGATGAATACATTGGGACATTTATTTTTTTTTATATAATTTAGAAAAAATTTTTTAATACTTTTTTCGTTACCACAATTAAACTTGACATATTTAGTTGTTAAACTATTTCTTCTACCTTTAATATCTAGATCAAATACTGTAACTTTTGCACCAAAATCTTCTAATGCTTTGACAATTTGCGATCCAATTAAACCATTGCCGCCTATAATATAAACTTCATAACCTTTTAATTTAAAAAAATTTTTAAAATCAACCATTACTTTTTCCAAAAAATTCCACCATTTTAAAATCAGATAAACTATCTATATCTATAGATCTATTGTAAGGCATTTCATAAAATAAAGTTTTTTTACAAAAAGGACCTATTTGCTTAAAACACGCTTCTCTTTTCCAAAAATAAATTGAAGCATTCAGATCATAAACTTTTGGAGCATCTTGTGTTCTTACAATAAATTTCTTTGGTTTAATTACTAATTTAAGTGAATATTTTCCATTTTTTTGAACCATATTAAAATAAGGGTTTTTTCGAGATACATTTCCTGAAATTAACATATCTTGTTTTGAAGACTTTAGTTTTTTAAAAGCATTTTTTATATCATCAATTTTTCTCAAAGGAGAGGTAACATCCAAGTCACAAATAAAATCATATTTATAATTAAATTTTTTTTCTGCTTCTAAAATTGCATGTCTTATCACTGGCATTTTAGCAGCTTTATCATTAGAAAGAATTTTAGGTCTTACAAACCATGCCTTAGCACCAAATTTTATAGCTAATTTTTTAAGCTTATCTGAGTCTGTTGAAAAAACGATTTCATCAAAAATATTTGAGTCTATAGCTTGTTTTATAGTGTGATAAATTAAAGGTTTTCCAAATAACTTTTTAAAATTTTTATTTTTTAGTCTTTTAGATCCTTCCCTTGCACATATAACACATAAAACTTTATATTTATTCATAATATCGTGTCATTTTTAAATTATACTTTGTTGATTATAAAATTTTAATTGTAGTTTATTAAGTTCCCCCAAAACTGGATCAACTAAATAAAAAATGTGCTGATCATTATTTTTATCATTTAAATACTTCCATTTTCTTTTAAAATTATCTTTTAATAATTTCACATTCGATGCTCTACCATCTACTACTATAATTGTCCCTGGAGTGTAAAAATACTCAAATTTCAAAATATCACACGCCATAGGCATCATATCTTTATGCCTTGTACTTATTCCGTTTATATCACCCTTAATATTAAACAAGCCAGGTCCATCCAAATATATAAAATCTGGATTACAAACAGGTAATTTCTTAAACTGCGTACAAATTATATTGTTAAAAAGTGTCATCTCAGCTTCAGAAAAAAAATAATTAATCTTTATAGGATTTTTAATTTTTAAGTACTTATTAAATTTTTTAATTCTGTCTTTAGTTATTTTCAAATATTTTTTTTCATTTTCTATAACAAATAATTCAAACGGATTATTTCTTCTTAAAATCTTAACTTCATCGGAATATGAATCTCTAAGTTCTTTTAATGCAAGACTAAATATCAAAGTTGACCATCCACTTCCAAATTCTAGAACAGTAGTTCTTTTATTAATCAAAACATATTGATATAAATTATATAAATCGTTTAATTCAGGAATAAATGGTTCATCTAAGATTAATTCATTTACTAATGGTTTTTTTTTTTTACTTAATTCTACAAGAAATTTTAAATTTTTTTTAATGAAAAAATTTTCTAAAAATTTTTTATTTTTTATATGAGGTTTTTTAATTGTATAATTTATCATTACAGATTATTTAAATTATTTATATACAATATCTCACTTATTTAAAGTTTAAAAAAAACTAAGTAAAATATTTACAATCAAAAATGATTGATTTTAATATAAATATTTTTTTAATTTAACGAACTTTTTAAAGATAAAATTATTTGATCTAGCTCACTATAGTTTACCAAAATTTTTTTTGATTCAAGTATTTTTGCTTTATTGTTAATACTAATTTTTTTCTCAATTTTATTATACCCTAAAATAGATTTTAAAAAAATTTTTACATTAATTGGAATTAAATTGATAAATTTTCTTAACAGACTCTGATTTAAGTATACATTATCAATATACAGCTCGAATAATTCATTAATTTTATTTTTATTAATTTTAGAAACCCTCGGGCCTAAAAGATCTTCACAAGCAACTTCCATTCTCATAAGGAAGTCTTCTTTTTCTTTTTTTTTATGTTTATCATGCCACCAGTCATTAATTGTATAAGCGTAAGAGGATGTTTTTGTTGGATGCTTATATCTAATAGGTGATGTTTCATTTGCATTTCTCATCCACATTAATTCTGGAATTATTTTGGATTTACCAGCTACCAATATCAATAATTCTACTTGTAACTCAAAGGCTGCATAAAATTTATATTCTTTTTCAAAAACATTTTTACAGATTTTTTTCCATATTTTGGTCCGGATAACAGAGTAAAAATGTGCAGGTAAATAATTAGAAAAATGACTTTCGATTCTTTCAGTTGCAGAATTGTGACTTAAATTAACATTTTTTAATTCTATATATTTTTCAATACCATAAAATTTCTTATCTTCAGTTATGCCAAAGCCAAGTGCGCAACCTCCACAACATGAAAAATTAGGATTATTTTCTAAAAAATGTATTGATGAAGATAATGGAGATGGCAAATAAAATTCATCATCACAACTCAAAATCATAAATTCAGTATTGATATTGTTAATGGTACTTAGATACCGAGGATATAATCCTTTAGAGCTATGTATGTATTCAATATTTTTATATCTTAATAAAGGCTCTTCTAACTTTAAATCACTTCCATCTATGATCAATAATTTTACGTTATAATTTAACCAATATTTAATTGTCCTTTTTAAATATTTGTGTCGATTATAACTTAAAATAACAATTGTTAATTTTTTTAGAAGAGAAAGATCTACCATTAAAATTTTGATCTAGATACAAAATCAACAATTGATAAAAGCCAAGTGTGATGGACCATTTCTATATGATTATAATTTTTACTATCTAACCACAAATTAATATGTCCAATTTTTCTTACTTTATTTTTTCTATTAAAACCAGTCAAAGTAACAACTCTACATCCCAATTTTTTTGCAAATTTTGCACCATTTATAATATTTTCTGACTCCCCGCTGCTACTTATACAAATTAATAAATCACTCTTATCCGCATATGACCTCAGAGCTTCTTTAACCCAGTTTTCGTAGCCATAATCATTTGCAAAACAAGTTAAAAGATCAGCTTCATTAAAATTTACAGATCTAATTTTGCACATCTTAGTTAAATCAACGCTCACGTGACTTGCCATTGCAGCACTTCCACCATTTCCAACTAAAATAACTTTTTTTTTATTTTTTTTGACTCTTTTAAGAATTTTGACTATCTCAAAAAAATCTTTTTGATTATAATCTACTAAAAGTTTAGAGAATTTACACAAATAATCATTTAAATAATTATTATTCATTTTATTTATATTTTATTAAATTCAAATTATTTGTTTTTTTAATAAATCGTATAAAGACTTATTTTTACTTAAATGTAAATAAGGAACATCAGCATTTTTTGCTGCTATTCTATCTGTCTCTTGATCGCCTACAAATATAGAATTAGTAAGATCAATATTAAAATTTTTTTGTGCAGTATAAATCATGCCACTTTTGGGTTTCCTACAAGAACAATTATCGTTCCAATGATGTGGACAAAATATTATATCTTCTATGTTTACCCCAAGTTTTAGTGATTTTTTTTTTATGTAGTTATTGATTTCATTTAAATTTTCTATTTCTACTTTTTTTAATGAAATACCTGCTTGATTAGAAACTATTATAATTTTTTTATTTTTTCTTCCTAACAATTTTAGTGCGTGAATTGATCCTGGTTTCCACTTAAATTCTTTCAATTTTGTAACATATTCACCTTTTTTTGGTTTGATATTTAAAACTCCATCCCTATCCAAAAAAATAAAATCTTTTCTATTCTTAAAAAAATTATTAGTTACAAAATATCTATTCATGTCTGTTAAACTATAATATCTGTGAAGTGTAATAAATGCTGAAATTTTTTTTCTTTTAATAAGTTTTTTTAAAACTACATTTTCAAATTTACAATTTATGTCGTTAGAAATATTTTTTAAATTTTTTTTTTTTAAAATAAAAAACCCAATATTTACAAAATTATAATTCTTATTTCTAGTATCATCATAGTCTATTACAATATTTTTTTTATTTAGTTTAATGTTTGATGATGAAAAATTATCATCATTTTTATATACTATAAGTTGATTTTCAACTTTAGCTTCAAGATAATTTTTCAAAATTTTTTTAAAATTAAATGGTAAAAAATTATCTCCATACAATAAAAAAAAACAGTCTTTTAAATAAGGATAGGCTGCTTTAAGTCTAGCACCTGTGTTGAAACTAGGTGGAGAATAGATTAACTTAATTTTGATCTTAAAATTTCTACATAGAATGTGTAGCCTTTCAAATTTTTCTTTTTTATATCCAACCAACACTAAAACTTCCAAAAAATTATATTTTTCCAACCTCTCAATCAGGTAATAAATGAATGGATACCCATTCACTTCGATCATTGGCTTTGGTGTTAATTTTGAAAGTGGATAAATTCTTGAGCCCAAACCTCCAGCTAAGATTACCGCTTGGTTTAGTTTTTTCATATTTGTTTTTAAATAATTATTTAGTGATAATTAATTTTTAACATTTATTCAAATTGTTTAAACTTTATTCTTCACCCATATTAAGTTCTGTATTTTTTTCATTCTCAATTCTCTCTCTCCAGTAATTTAAGGTATCTGAAAGTATTTCTTCAAAATTAATTTTAGGAGACCAATTAGTTTTTTTATAAAATTTTTCCATATCAGCTATTAAAAATGGGACATTGGTTGGTCTAATATATTTTTTAGCTTCAATAATTTTTATTTCATCTTTTTTTAAATCTGAAATATCAATCAATTTTAAAAGTGCTTGTTCAAAAGTATAAATTGAATCTTTGTTATTATTACCAATTAAATATAGTTCTCCAGGATCACAATGCTTTGCTGCCAACCAGTAAGCCTCAACCATATCTTTAACATGAGTAAAATTACGTTTATCTTTAATATGACCTGTTTTTATAATTGGATTTTGAATCTTTTTCTCAATTCTGGCTATTTGATAAGCATACCAAGGTATTCCAAAAACCTTCTCTCTTCTTGGTCCTTCATGATTAAAAGCACGAGTTCTTATAACTTTGATTCCATATGATTTATTGTAAACATATCCAATTAAATCTTGAGCCACTTTAGTTACGGCATAAGGATTTACTGGCCTTAAAACACTTTTATCATTTATTGGAAGTTCATTTTCATAAACTAATCCATATTCTTCACCTGATCCAGGTATATGAAATACTGTATTTTTTTTATTTAATTTTTGAAGAGCATCTAATAAATTTACTGTACCAAGGTAATTTACATCCATATATCTTCTTGGGTGCCTCCAAGATGGTGAAACAAAACTCTCTGCTGCGCAATGAAAAATAATATCTGGATTTGTCTCTTCAATTAATTCCAGTGTAGCTCTAGCATCAGTAATATCACAATCAACCCAATTTATTTTGCTATATACATGTTTAACATGTTCTAATCTTGATAAATGATATCTTTTAGTGCCGAATACTTTTGCTTCTTTATGATTATTTAAAATATAATCACAAAGGTGAGATCCAACAAATCCTGTAATTCCAGTTATTAATATATTAGTCATTATAAATAAATTGAACCTTTCTTATCAATGCTAGTTTCAAAAGACAATATTTTTTTTTTCATAAGATTTTTTTTTAGTAACTGAGTGTTTTGAATTCCAGTAACCATAATAAAACCTCCTGCACCTGCACCTAAAAGCTTAATCCCAATTTTACTTTTGCAGTGAGAATTGATTATCTTAATTATTTTTTTAATTTGTAAATTAGTCATATCTTTATGTAGTGATCGTTTTATGTGCCAAGTATCATTCAAATTATCTATAAAAAAATTTTTCAAATATTTGAAATTTTTTCCATTATAATTTGAAATCTCGTCGTAAACATTTTTACAAATATTCTTAATTTTTAACATTTCATTTTCAAGTAATTTTGTTTTAATATCTAAATTTTGACTCTTGAGAATAATTTCACTTTTTCTTGAGATTCCAGTCCAAACAAATAAAGAACTTGCCATTATTTCATTAATAAATTTTTTTATATTAGATTTATTTTTACACGAAACTAAACCAGATGAATGATATGTAATTAAATTAACATCACCAATAGCACACGCATATTGGTCTTGTTTGCCAATTGGTTTTTTTATTCTATTTATTTCTATTTCACATGCTTCTTCTGCCAATTGTATATTATTTTTTTTTACCCCCATTAATTTATATACAGCTTTTAATAATCCAATTGTAAAAGCACTAGAAGAACCTAAGCCAGAGCCAGCTGGAAGATCGGAAATAGAATTAATATAAATTGGGTCATTAAAATTACAAAATTTTAATGTATCTCTTACAATATCATTTTTAATTTTTGGTATTTTATTATGTAGCTCTGTTTCGGAGTAAACAATTCTATATTTTTCATTAAAAAATTTTGTATGTCTTTTGACACCAACGTACACATAATTATTGATAGCTGTCGACAAAGTTAACCCGTGATGTCTAGTATAAAAACTTTTAAGGTCAGTACCTCCTCCAAAAAAAGATACTCTGTGAGGTGTTCTAGTTAGAATAAATTCCTTCATAAAATTCGCCTAATTTTTTCTTAAACCTACTTTTAAATAATTATGAATAAATTTTTTAAGATTTAAATTAACATTCGATCTAAATTTAATACTTTGATAAATCTTAAATCTTTTAAATTTTTGCTTGTCTTTACTTAATATTATTATTTTTGGTCTTTTTGAACTTATCTTTTTATATTCATTACAACACATCTTGGCATAATTTTTTATTGTTAAAATCTTCCCTTTAGTATTTGAAACAATTACTTTTTTAAATTTTTTTTTTTGGATCCAATTTAAAATAATTTTTCCTATATCATAATTTAATGAGAAATTTCTAAATTGTTTACCAGAGGATTTTATTATGATTTTATCATTTTTAATTAATGAATTTAAAAATGCATGCTGAATAAGATTAGGTCTAGAAATTTTTTCTTTTTTTTTAGGAATACTAAAAACTATGCCTGGTCTTATTATTAATGATTTACAATTTTTTTTTTTTGAAATTTTTTTAAAAATATCTTCACTTAATAAATGGCATTTTTCATAAATAGTTGTAGGTTTAACTTTAGATCTATTTTCATCAAAAATAGCTATTTCAGGTTTATAGAAATTTGAATATACTCTCTGTGAAGAAACATATATGAAGTTTTTGCATTCATTAGCTTCTAGAATCATAATTAATTTTCTTAAAGCAGTTGTAGATCTATTTAAAGATGAAACATATCCGTATTTATAAATTTCTTCATCTGTTACTCCACCTGAGTGAATAAATACATCAAATTTGATTTTTTTATTTATTAAGTATTGACTTTTTTTTCTATCATATATTTTACTGTTCAGAATATGTACATTGTACTTTTTTGATAATATCTCGTAAATACCACTTCCTATTATGCCAGTCCCACCTAAAATTAATATGTTCATTTATTTAATTACAAAGTTACTTAAATTCTGATCTTTTTTAGAAATCACTATAGGAGTCTTTTTTAATTTAATTTTAAAAAGAGGATCATTAAATCTTATTCCTCTATATATATGTTTTTTTTTATTAAAAAAATTATCCATATAATAATGAATTAATGTATCTTTTTTAAGTGTAAGAAATCCATTGGCACAACCAGTGGGAATATAAATTAAATAATTATTATTTGCGTCTATTTTTAGTTTAATTTTTTTTAAGTATGTATTTGAATCTTTTCTTAAATCTATCATATGATTCTCAATTGAACCATTTGCAACAAATAATATTTTATTTTCTCTGTGTGAACTGGAAGAATAATGCAAACCTCTAAAAGTATATTCTTTTTTATTATATGATAAATTGCATTGATTAATTTTAAAATCTAAACCATGCTTATTGAGTTCTTTTTGACAAAAAGTTCTAAAAAAAGCTCCTCTTAAATCATAATTCTTTTTAGGTTTAATTAAAAAAGCGTCTTTAATACTAAGTTTTTTAAATATCATTTTTTTTTAAAAGGAATAATTATTTCACCTTTAAATTTTTTTTCTGTCATAAACCTTGTAATTTCATCTTTAAAATTCCAAGCTAATAATATCATTGATTTGTAATTTTTTATTAAATCAGAAGCTTTCTTAAATGTTAAAATCTTTATATTTGAACCTGGTGTTTTATAACCTTCTTTTAGTTTATTTTGATCAATAATAAAATCTATATGTTGGTTATTTATCTCGGTATAATTTAATAACGTCGAGCTCCTTGCTGAAGCTCCATATGCAAACATTTTACCATTAGATTTAAATTTATTTAAAATTAATTTTTTAAAATTGTTTCTATGAGCTATTACTTTTTTTGAAAATTTTTTCCAAGTTTTAATATTATTAAGATTTTTTTTCGATTCATATTTAATAAATTTTTTTAATATAGATGATTTTTTTTTTTGTTTTTTGCTAAATATTAAAACTATTGCTCCACCACTAATTGGACTAACAAATAAATCATTAGGATATAAACCATACTTATCAAAAATTTTTGAAATGCTTTCAATTGTAAAATAAAAAATATGTTCGTGGTAGATTGAGTCGTACTGTAATTCTTGATAAATATTTCCAGCATAGTGAAATTCTATAGCTACATTAGTGTTAATGTTACATAAATTAGAAATACCTTTTGCAACTGATTTCAAATTACTTACATGCGGTATAACATTTCTCGCAAATATCAGGTCGGGTCGAATAATTTTCTTTATTTCATTGCTTTTTTTATAATTAAAAAAATCAGGTATTGTTTTAATTCCTTTAGAATTCGCAATTTTAGATATATTTTTTGCAGGATCTATTCCTAAAATATTATGCTTATTCTTTTTAAACTCTTTTAAGAATGTCCCGTCATTACTAGCAATTTCAAAAATATTTGAATTATTTTTTAAAAATTTTGATAATTTTTTATAAAAAATTTTTGCAAAATTATTTGCTCCCTTTGATGTGCCAGTCACCCAAAAATATTTTTTAAATAAATATTTTTTACTAGGATATTCTGTGAGTTGAAGAAGTTTACAGCTTTTACAAAAAGATAAAATTAATGGAAAAGATTTAGGTTTTTTTTTTTTAAAAATTGAATTAGCAGGAGGTTGATTGTTTAAGTCTAAAATTTTTGAAAGTTTTTTTTTACAAATATGGCAATTATAAGTTTTCATATTCTAATAAGTTTACAGTAAAGAATTTAGATAATATACTTTTTGTTATAATAATTTCTAACTAAGAACACGCTAAGAAATTTTCTTTAAATAACCATCTATAGTTTCTGTAATAACTCCTTTATTGCTCAAACCTTTATCTATTGAAAAATTTTTATTTGTTTTTAGAAAAGTTTTCATAGCTGTGTAAGGATTATCTCCTACATCCCAGGGTCTTTTATTGTGATTCGAAGAGTATCCTAATGGAAAAAATTCAATAAATGTATCTGGTAAAATACAATATGAGCCTACGGTAACAAATGGCGTATACATCTCTAGTTCCTCTAACACATGATTATGTGTATGATTTGAGTCCAATATTACCATAACGCATTTTTTATTTTTTACATGTTTCTTAACTTTATCAACAATTTTTGGATCAACAGAAGAACCTTCGTACATAGTTACGCGTTTATACATAGGATGTTTCTCAATAAGTTTTTTATTATGCTTTCTAATATCAATATCCACTGCAACAACCTCGCCGTTAACTCCCATCATTTCAATCATAGATGCAGAAAATAATATTGAGCCACCATGAGCAATGCCTGTTTCTATAATTAAATCAGGCTTTAATTTCCACATTATCTCTTGTTGAACAATCATGTCTGCAGGAAATTTAATTATAGGACGTCCCATCCAGGTAAAATTATATGTGTATTTGTATTTATCAGCATGAAGCATCCATTCTAATGACATTTTCTTGAGCTTTTTATCCTTAGCCATTCGATTTATATCGCTTTCACGCTCCTCAAAAAACTTACTAACAGGATCTTTATTTTTTTTTTTCATTATATATTAAGTAGAATTAAATTTATTTATCTTTGATTATAAAAATCTATTTTATTTCCTATATCAACCCAATTTTCATATACTGGATAACAAAATACTCTTTTATTTTTTTTTAGTTGATTTGTAATATATTGATTCATCATTAATTTTTTATTTTTAATATTATTTCTTAACAAGTTTTTATTTATAACATATACGCCAGTATTTACTAAATGAAAAATACTTGGCTTTTCAATTATCATATTTACTTTTTCATTTTTTTGAACAATTTCTCCATAAGGCATCTTAAATATTTTATTTTTACCACAAATTGTAAGATCAGATTTTTTTTTATTATGATATTGAATTAGATTATTAAAATCAATTTCTGAAATTAAATCTGAGTTAGTGACTATAAGTGGAAATATTGTCTTTTTTGAATCTAGTAATGATAAAGATCCAGCTGTACCAAGATATTTTTTTTCATTAATATAATTAATATTTACTTTAAGCCGATCACCTTTTCCAAGATATTTTTTTATCTTAAACCCAAGATAATTAACTGAAATCATAAAATTTTTGAAACCTTGATTTCTAAAATTTAAAATAATTTTTTCTATGATAGGAACTCCTTTAATTTTCAAAAGAGGCTTCGGCGTTTTTTTTGTTAAAGGTAACAGTCTAGTGCCTTTTCCACCTGCCATGATAAAAACCGTATTTTTTTTATCATCTATTTCAGCTTTATTATATTCGAAATTAATAATTTCTTTTCTTTTGTTTACAACTGGAATACAAATCAAGCTTTTAGTTGATTTGGATGTTTTAATTTTTTTTTGAAAATATTTAGGTCTTTTTCTCATAATTTTTTCAACAGTTTGATTTAAATCAATTTTTTTTCCTATTGACCTTCTTAGATCCCCACTAGAAATAGATCCCAACAGCTTTTTTTTTTTATCGACTACAAATAATATTTTGATTTTAGATTTAGTAATTTTTTTTATAGCTTCATAAATTTTTTGATCTTTATGAATTATTAAAGAGTTTTTTTTTAAATTGTGCATTTTTTTTGAATTAAATCTTTTCTTTTAAATTTTTTAAATAATTCATCAGGAATTAAGTCAAATTTTTTACTTAATTTATAAGGGTTGATGTAAGTTTTATAATCGTTAAATTTTTTATTTATCTTTTTCATTATTTCCTCTTTATCCGCTTTTACATCAATAACATTTTTTGGTTTTAATCTTGATTTTTGCCTATTACCAATGTTTAAAGTCGGGCAATTAAAAAAGATTGTTTCCTTAATGCCACTTGAAGAATTACCCATACAAAAACCTCTTTTTTTTTTTCCAATGTAATAAAGAAGTGAATAATAGTTTGTGTGTCCCAAATGTTTTATAATTTTAAGGTCTTTAATTTTTTTCTTTGTTTTTTTTATATTGTTTATAATATATTGGTATCCTGGATCAAAATTAGGGTAAGTAATTATTATTTGATAATTCTTTGATAGGTATTCAAGAGTTTGAAAAACTTCGTCGACATCTTTTCTTTGATCATTCTCATCTTTTACTATTGGATGAAATGTAAATAATATTAAAGACTTTTTTGAATTAAGTGAAAACTTTTTTTCTATTTTTTTTATATCAAATTTCTGTTTTTGCATTAGATAAAATGGTGAGTACCCAACGTTTAAACATCGCCATTTTTCTTCACCCATATTTAATATTCTTTTAAATGACTCTTTATTAGAGGTTAAGTGTATATTTGAAATTTTTGTTATAGCGTGTCTTATATT
>MDTB01230865.1_pt1 | contig 27110 bp, 23 predicted proteins | sample 811161 | NCBI WGS metagenome assembly MDTB01 (sample SAMN05326650, study PRJNA326480) | marine metagenome | isolation source: seawater | place: Mediterranean Sea | collected 2009 | reverse complement strand
TCACTTGCATATTTTGATTCATCAAAACCTTTATTTTTGAATCCTATAGAATATGTATTAACTTTTTTTCTTGAATTTTTCTGTGCTATAGCCGCAACTAATGAACTATCAATACCACCAGATAACATTACACCTAGTGGAACATCACTAATCATTCTTTTTGTAACACTATCTTCTAATAAATTTGAAAGTTTTTCAATTTTTTCTTCATTATTGTAGTTTTTAAATTTATTTTCATTATTAAAGTCTAAGTTCCAATAATTAGATTTAGTAACATTTTTCTTTGAGTTAAACCTTAATATACTTGCTGGTTCTAACTTGTAAGTATTTTTAAAGATAGTATCTGGTGAATTTATATACGAAAATTTTAAAAAATTTTGTAGTGATTTCTTATTAATTTCCCTTTTAAACATATAAAAAGAAACTAAGGACTTTAGTTCAGATCCAAAAATAATATTGTTGTTTATATTAGACCAATAAAGTGGTTTTTTTCCTAATCTATCTGAAACAAGATATAATGATTTTTCTTTTTTATCCCAAAGTGCAAAAGAAAACATTCCATTAACTTTTTTTATGCCATCTTCAATTCCATAAAAACTTATCACTTCAAGTAAAACTTGCGTATCAGATCTATTTTCAAATTTAATTTTTTTTTTTATTAAGTCTTTTTTTAATTCTTTATAATTATAAATTTCACCATTGAATGATATTACAAACCTTTGGTTGATTGATTTCATTGGTTGATTTCCTTTGTCTGACAAATCTATTATTGAAAGCCTTCGATGACCTAAGTAAATTCTATCAATTAAATCAAACCAAATATCCCCATTATTAGGTCCTCTATGAAAAAGTTCATTATTCATCTTAAAAATTTCTTGTCTAAAGAAATCACTACCCTTATTGACATTAGAAAGAAAAAAACCTGAAATTCCACACATATTAAATATATTTTTTATAAATTATAATTATTCTGTTTTCAGTAAACATTTATTAAATACTTCTTAACCAAACTTCCAAGTTTATAATTTGTGACAAAGCTTTACCTAAATGTGTTTCTTTATTATTTCGGAAGTTATTCACTAATTTTTTAATTTTTTTTTTTTCAGTAAATTCCATTAACTTGAAATTTGGTTCATCAAACAACTCTAAGAACCTTCCAAATCCTTTATTATTAAGTAACCACTTAGATATTGGTAAGTTTAAACCATTTTTCTTCCTGTATATAAACTCTTTTGGGAAAAAACTTTCTGAAATCTTTTTTAAAATTACTTTAGTAATATTTTTATTATATCTATCTGCCGCTGGAAGTGAATTAACAAATTTAATCAAAGGTAAATTTACAAATGGTACTCTTGATTCTAAACTATGTGCCATAGAAATTTTATCTTGACGTATCAACAATGATTCTAAGTAAATTTTTTGATCGTAAATTGCCAATTTATCCCTTGGATTTTCTAGAATATTGAATGTATTTTCGATAACTTCATTTGAATCAGGAAGATTTATAAAAATATTTCTCAGAATATCTAAAGATCTAAAAGTTATGAGTTCAATATAAGGATTTTTGTTTCTAAAATTATTTAGAAAGTTAAATTTATTAATTTTAGAAATCATTATTTTAGGTATTTTTTCAGATATTGTTTTTAAAAATAATATTTTCTCTAATTCTAAATATCTTGAATAACCACCAAATATTTCGTCCGAGCCCTCTCCAGTTAATACAACTTTATTATTTTTTGAAATCACTCTACATAATTCGTACAAAAGAACACAACCAAAATGAGTGGTTGGTGATTCAAGACTTTTTATTGTTGATTCAAAAGAATCAGCAAAGGTTTTGGAATTACAAAAAATTTCATGATGATCAGAAGGATATAATTGATTTACTACTTTCCTATACTTTATTTCATCAAATTCTTTATCATCAATGTTAATACTGTAAGTATTGATTTTTCTTCCATATTTTTTTTGTAAGCACGCTAAAACCAAACTGGAATCAAGCCCACCAGAAAGTTGTACCGAAAAACCAACATCACTTTGTGTATGTTTGTTAATTGATTTAAACAATAAATTTTCAATAGACTTTATATAATTTAGTTTGTTTTCATTCTTAAAAGATTTAGATATATCAAAATATTTTTCTTTTCTAATGTTAAGACTTTGAGTATTAATCTCGTAATTGTAACCTGGTAAAACTTTAAAAACATTCTTATAACCAGTTGATTCGCCACTTGCATATCTAAAAAAAATAATTTCACTAATTTTATTTTTATCGGGAGATAATTTAATAATATATTTTAAAGGCTTAATTTCACTCCCAAAATAAATAAAATCCTGATTATAAAAAAAATAGAGTGGTTTAATCCCTAAATGATCTCTTGATACAACTAATTTTTTTTTTCTTTTATCAAATATTGCAAATGCAAACATTCCTTCTAATTTTTGTGATACCTTGTTTCCCCATTCTAAATAACCATTAAGAATAACTTCCGTATCACTATCAGTTTTAAACATATAACCTTTTTTTTTTAGGATTTTTCTTAACTCTTTATAATTATATATTTCTCCATTGAAGACTATTATAACTCCAGCTTTCTTATTAACCATTGGTTGATCTGAAATAGATCTTAAATCTAAAATTGATAGTCTTCTGAAAATTAATGCTATTCCCTCTTCAGAATAAGTTCCACCAGAATCAGGTCCTCGATGTAAAATACTCTTTTGAATATTCGAAAGAAGGTTCTTTGAATATATTTTTTTTGGTTGGATAAGTATTACAAAACCACACATAATAAAATCTATTATTAACAGTTTCCCTTAAATAATGTTAAATAATTAGTTATGAAGAATATTTTTTAAACGTAGACAAAATTCATCTTTATACTGAACCTCATGTAAATAAGAATAGTACATATTATTAGCATAATGCGCCAATTCAAAATATTCTTCAAAATTTTCAATTATATATCTTAGTTTATTTTTAAAATCTTTTAAATTCCATTTAAAATCAACATATGTCTTGTTCTTTAAATAAAAGTTAGGCCAAGTGTCTAAGTGATCCATATTAGCTTTATAGAGAATACACCCATTGAGAAATGCCTCAAAATCCTTTAGATTAATTTCACCATAACCAAAAGGTGATATAAGTATTTTTGAATCTTTAAGTTCCTCATAATACATTCTTTTACTAATTTTGCTAAAATCATATGATGTCTTTAGAATTTCACTAATTTTTTTTCTCTGAAAAGCTACTGTTTCCTTGGAATATTGCAATCCCATTCTACAACTAACATCAATATTCTTCTGATTCTTATTAACTCTTTGCCTTGGTAAACTTAAAAAAATCTTTAGAGGTAGTAATTTATATAATTGAATTTTTAAATCACCATAAATTGAGTAATTAGAATAATAAGAATTCCATGAAATTCTTATTTTACTTAAATTATCTTTATTTTTTACTGGTATTTTTTCTTCATAGTTTTTATCTGAGATTTTAAACTGTTTATGGTAATAGTCAGTGAAGACTCTTCTTCCATATAAAGGTTTAAGATACAGGTTCATATTTCTATGAATCTGACTTTTAAGATAAATATCAACTATTTCTAAAGCATCATTTATTATTGTGCTACTACTATCTGAAAGATCAAGAAATATTAATCTTCTAACTTTATCTTTAAAAGAAGAAAATAAATCTTTAGTTTTTTCTATCTTGTCAACTCCCCAATCATATTTAAATAATTTACTATCTAAAATTAAGCAATCACAATCAAAAATATTCTTATTTATTTCAGAAAAAAATCTGAAATGTATTCCTAGTTCACTTAATCTTTTTTTATTAATTATCAAAGGAATAATAAATCCGCAACCGTTAGCAGAGTCCATCCCTTTTGTATATATATTAACACAAGTCATTTTTTAAGAATAAATATTGATGTCTCACTAAACCATCTCGATGATTTATATTTTTTTAAATATTCTTTGATAGATTTATCTGACAATTGGTTAACAGTAACTTGACTACATGAGGTATATCCAAACTTTTTTGATAAATTCTTCATATAATTATAATCAACAATATATCTATGACCAAACGCCCTAAAACACAAATTTAAAATATGTGAATTATCAATAAAGTTTTCATTATAAAATTTCTTTGCAAAATCAACTAAATATTTTTTGTTAGTTTTATTAATATAACAAGTATTAATAATCTTATCTAATGACGGTGTTGCAATAATATTTACTCCTTTTTTCTTTAAAATTCTAAAGGAATCTGATAAAAAAAAATCAATCTCTTTTTTATGAATATGCTCTAATAAATGAGAAGAGAAAATTAAATCAATTTCCTCATTATTAAATGGAAGTTTTTTTGTGATATCAATTGGAACATTACCAAGAATTTGAGAGTTTAAAAAACCTCTAATATCTCTTGTTGCACCTAGATGTAACTTTCTAGATACGTTATTTTTTAAATAATTATTAATTTTTTTCTTTTTTATAAGGTGTCCATTAAATATTTGATAAAATAGTTTCTTAATTTTAAATGACAAAAAAGACCTGATCGTTAATTTCATAAATTCAAAGTCATTTTTTGAATTAATCATTTTCTTTTCCTTTTATTAATTTAATTAATTTTTTTTTTTTTAAAAACGTTTCGCAGAAAGCAGTAATAAAATTATATTTTTTTTGTGAAAAAATTCTTTTTGAATAAATAAAAATAAATATGAGATTTCCTATTATAGATCTTACAATATTGATCATTTTATCAAAATGAATAATTATTCTTTTTTTTCTAAAATTTCTTGATGGAGATTTTAGTTTAAAGTCATTTAAATAACTATCCTTTAATTCATAAATCTTGTGTTTCGTTACTCTACTTTGATGAAATATTCTTATTGGTATTTGTCCTCTAGTCAGCCATTTTTTTTTTTTTTATCATAAAATGGTTTAGCTTTTCTTAAAAAAGTTGAAGATAAATTAATCCCGATATCATTAATAAGCTTAACTTCAAAGTTAATAATAAAATAATCTAAAAATTTTTGCTCGTAATAATTCCCATAAAAGACATTAATGTTCGTATGGTTAAAACATTCTCTTTTCCACCAGATAAGTCCAACTAATGACTTTTTGGAAAAACCAATTATACCAGCTGAAAACAAACCAATATCGTTTGATCTTTTCCAATCAACTAAATCACGATTAGCTGAAACTAAGGTAACAGGTGACTTTTTAACATTACTAATAATATCATCTATTTTTTCTAAAATTAGTAGATCTGCATCAAGAATTAATAGGGAATCTGTGTAATTTCTTATCAAATAGTAAGCTGCTGAAGCTTTAGATGAATATGCTATTTCAGGCACACTCATTCTGCATTCAATATTCTTATATAAAGTTTTACCCCATATTGTTTCTACTGAGATTAATGAAATTTTCTTTTTTAATGCAATTGATAAATCCCTTTTTGTATTTTCATCTAAGTAAATTACAAAAATTTTTTCTTTGGGATAAAATTTAATTATATTTCTTACAAGCCCAACAGTTTCTGCTATGTAATCTTTTGAGCATATAATTAAAAAACAAAATTTAACTCTTTTCATTTAATATTCTCAATTAATTTTTTTTCAATAATTATTCTTTCATCCCATGTTTTTAATAATTTTGATGCCTCAACATAAATTTCCTTTGAATATTGACTAATTCTTTTCTTGTTATTCACCAAATATGAAATTTTTTTTGATAAATCCTTTTCAACTGAATTAAATGCTACTTTTATCAAAGAATTTTTAGAAAAATATTTCTCCATATTTAGATCAGAAAATGTGTAAGGATTTGAATCTATTATTATTGAGCAGGTTCCAGATGCAAAACATTCTAAGTTAGCATTACTCAGATTTCCTAACTTGTTAAGAGAGACATATATGTCACAATCTCTATGAATATCTTTGATACTATTATGTGGAATACGATCTTTATGCTTTATTATTTTAGATAATTTTTTTTTTTTTATTAGAGATAATACTCGTGTTTTTAAAGAACCAGTTCCTAACATTGTTACAGAAACCTTTTCTTTATCCTTCTTACTTAATAATGAAATTCCCTCGACAAATTCAATACACCCTTTAATATGTTCTAATCTTCCAATAAAAAATATTCCTATTTTTTTTCTTTCTTTTTTTTTAATAAATTTTTTGTTATCGACTCCATTTATTAGATTTTCTCTTTTAACGCTTTTATGTAAAATTTTTTTCATCCAAATTTCGCCAGCGGTCCCATCATTAGTACAAATGACTAGCTTAAATCTTGATCTATAACACCATCTTATCAAAAGATTTTTAATTGTTCTTTTGTTTATTATTTCCCACATTGATGGATAAATTCCCATGACTCTTAGAATAACCTTAGCTTTGAAAATCCTTACTAGAATCGCTGCAGTTAATATATTACTCCTATCTATATAAATTAAATCAGGGTTATTTTTTAAAAAAAAATAAATTATTATTATATTTTTCTTAAACAAGTTTAAAAACTTAAAAAGATTTTTAATAAATAATTTGTTAAATAAAATCGAGTCTGTAATAACGGTGATTGGACTGGAAAAACCTGTCAAATTTAAAGAAAATATTTTTTTACTTTCTAAAGTGGTTTTATGTTGATAACCAACTCCGAAGTCAGTTAGAACAAGATGGAGTTTGTGTTTGCTTTTATCAAAATATTCAAGAATTTTGTAAATCGTTGGAACTCCAGTTGGTTTCCACCTTCCATTTTTAAGGCTTGATTCAAAACCAGAGAATATTCTACATATATATAAAATTTTCATGTTTTTAAAAATTTATATTTTTTATTTAATAATTCAATTTCACTTACTAGCCCTTTGTCTGAAAGCCATCTTAATGTATGAAGTGCAAAGGCATTTTTTATTAAGCTTCTGTATTTAATAAAATAATTAAGAGAAAAAAAATTATACATATAACCATATCTTGAATAATAATCTAGAAAACCTAGTACTTTTTTTTTGTTTATAAATGGTTTTGTAAGATTTAAAAAGATTGAAAATAAACGAACAATAATTGAAATTATACCAGTAAAGGCATGTACTTCATTAAATTTTTTACTAAACAAATTTTTATAATTCCAATTTATTAAATAATTTTTAAAAAGAATTTGATTTACTTTAAATTTATGTGGAACTGAATTCCAAAATTTTATTAGTTCATTATCCCAAAATGGTAAATACCAATCAAGATTCATAAATTCATAAGCTCTTTGACCATTTATTATGTACTTGGTTTGACGTTCTTCAAAATTCCATAGTTCTAGCATTTCATCAAAATTTATATTTTTTAATGATTTATCCTGAATAAATTTTTTCAAAGTTTCTTGAATATATCTCTTGATAGATGGGTTATTTAATCTGTTGAAAAGAAAAAAATGCTTTGAACTAATTTCTTTATTAAAATACTCAAAATTCTTTTTTTCTTTATTCATTGGAATTTGTCCTCCAGTTATAAAATCACCAGTTTGACCATTAACTATTATAGAATCTTTTTCTATAAATTTTTCATCTAAGAGTTGTTTTATAAAAAAAATATCTTGATAATTTGGTAATGACAGAGAATTATCAGCAAACGAATCATATTTATTTTTAAAATTTGAATTATAATATTTTTGAAATTTAGATTTCTCAAATAAAATAAATTTCCATTTAATATCAAGTAATTTTGCAATAATCTTTGCATATTTAACATCACTATTGTCATTTAAACCATATGTAAAACTAACAATATTTTTGTATTTAAATTCATGTAATTTACATAATATCAATCGTGAATCTAAACCACCACTCAAGGGAATAACAATTTGTCTTCCATTTGCTTTTTTTATAAGCTTTGAGATCACCTTATTAAACTTTATATCTAATTTTTTTTTAAAATAGTTTAAATTATTTTTATTTTTTTTGAATGTAAAATTATATATAAAGTATTTATTGAATTTTAAATTTCCAGAGAATTTAATTGGCGTAAAAATAATTTCTGCAGCCATCATTGAATGAATATTTTCATAAAGTGTATCTCTACCATGAGTATAACCACTTAAAAGGCAGTCAATAATTGCTTTCTTATTTGTAGGAGTAGATTTTTTAATTAATTTGTTAGCATCATTAGAAATTAAAAGCTTATTATTTTTTTTTGAATAAAAAATTGGATATGATCTTATACTATCTGTGAAACAAAATAACTTACTTTTAAGTTTAAATATTAAAGCAAACTTATTATCTGAATTTAGAAGTATATTTTTTAATATGTGTATATTTACTTCTTCAAGATTTCTAATTTGATAGAAAATTTTTTTTACGATATTAATTTCGCCCGCATACCAAACTTTCTCTTTATAATATTTAAAAAAACTCCAATTTTTATTTTTAGATAATTTAAATTCAATTTTGTTCATTTAAAAAAATATTTTTTTGCAAAAGTATCATTAACGCTTGAAAAGTTAAATGCATTATTAATCGCAGATTTTAAATTATTTGTATCAAATCTAATTCTATTTTTTTCATCAAAAAAAGAATTAACTATAATACATCTTTTTTGAAGATCTTTGTATGCATCAAAAAAAAAAGGTCTAACTCCAGTATTCAGTAAAATAATTCCTTTATTTGAAGCTAATGAGTCAAAAAAAGCAGAACCAGCAAAATCAAAAATTAACACTGATGATGTATTTAATAAAATATCAAATTTAGTTGTAATAATATTATTACAAATTTTATTAAAATATTTACTGTTATTAATCCCAAAAGGGTGAATTTTTACTGAAAAATCAAATCCAAGTGATCTAATCTTTTTTAGAAGCCATATATGATAATCAATCATTAAAAAATCTGGAACTTTAAATTCTGGTAATGCTTGATGTTCCTCTCCTAAAAGTGAGCCTGGAACAAATAAAATTTTATTTTTCTTTTTTTGTTTTTTTGAATTAATAAAAATCTTTTGATGTTTAGGACTACCATTAGTTTTAATAAGATACTGTGAGTTGTTAAAATTATAAACTTTATTGGTTTTAAGTTTTTTTTCTAAAAATTTTTTTTCAGCTTTACTATGAACATAGTACTCATCAGAAAATAGTAGCTCAGATATTCCCCAAAAATAGTCTGAAAAAAATACCCTGTCTCCACCATGTGCAAATCGTCTAACCTTCCCTCCATTTTTTTTAAAAAAATAGTTTAAAATTTTACCAAGTATTTGAGGAGCTCCCCCAATTAGTAACTTATTTTGTACATTATTAAAATCTAAATATTTACATACTTCATAAAATGATAAAGAGTAAATTATCTTTGGATTAATTAGATATTTAAGAGAATATTCAGCTTTTTGTGATATTGTTTTATCAATATTTAGATCTTCTAATAATTTTCTAAATTTATTTAAAATTATTAAATAAATTTTTTCTACTTCTAACTTATTTATTTTAGTTGTAGGCCATTGCTCAGGTCTTAAAAGTATTGTTTTTTTTGTTTTATTTACTAATGAATCTAATAAGTAAGATTGATTATGAACAAAAAAATTAGATTTAGCGTATTTTAGATAAAACCGAGCTTGATTAAACCTAAAAGATTTTTTTATAAATGAATAAATATTTTTGTCAATTTTTGTGTAAATTAAATTATTACCAAAATTACTAAATTTAAATTTTATTGTGTTTTTTTCAGACAAAAAAGAAGAAATTTCAGAGGAGGGTAAAGTTTTCTTTTGTATCAATTTTTTTTTAACTAAATCTAATTCATATGTTGATTTTGTTAACTTGTATAAATCTAAAATTAAATGATGAGCTATTGAGCATAAAACTATATGTGACTTTTTATCATCATTTAAATTATTTAAAGAAACAATAACTATTTTCTTTACCTTTTTAGAAATATCTAAATATTGATTATAATTAATGAATTTTTTCATTTTTTCTAATACTAATTTCTATATACGGAAACATAATCGTCTACAATTGTAGACCAATCAAAATCTTTTGAGCGCTTTTTAGATTTTATAGAATAAAATTCTCTAATTTTCTTATTATTTATAAAATTAAACATTGCTTTTGTAAGTGAACTAGTTGAACCATTATAAATCAATGCATCTTTTCCATTTCTAACAATATCTACGTTCCCAGGACTTTTAGCAATAATTATAGGAAGACCAAAACCCATTGCTTCAACTGTTACAATTCCAAAACTTTCTACTATTGATGGCATAACAAAGACATTAGAAGACTTATAAAATTTAAAAATTTCATCAGGAGGAAATTTTCTAGGGTTTTTTGGAATTAATGATGGAAGTGTTGGGTCAAATAAATTAATGAAATTCTTTAGTTTCATTTTCTCCACCATTGGCATAAGGTCCATTACATTTGTACCGACTATATTAACTAGAAAATTTTTAGTTTTTTTTGATAATTGATGTGTAGCATCTATTATTGACTCAAAATTTTTTTTTTGGTGATACCTTCCTACAGATAGAAAGGTAATTTTTGAATTCTCATTTATTATTTTTCTTTTTTTTGAAAAATTATTAATTCTGTTAAGGTCAATTCCATTAGGTATATTTTTAATATTTTTTTTTTTTACTCCAAGGCTTAAGTATTCTTTCTTAATACTATCAGATATTGAAACTAGTATTTTTGCCTTCGGTAACCATTGACAAATTTCATGATTAATTTTTTTATTTATTCTCATACCATAATTTATTCTTTCATTTATTTGTATGTCTTCGCCAACTGCACGAACCAAATAATTAATATTTTTTTTATTACAATATTTGATAACTGAGACACCAATAGGATAAGCAAATGTTGCATGCCAGAAGTCAAAATTATATTTTTTTTGTAATAAGTCATAAAATTTTTCTAAAAAAAACTGAGTAATATATGGAAGTTTTATCATAAATCTAAAAATCATTGGGGGAAATGAAATTACTTTGTAAGGTAATAAAAAATTTTGTTTTTTAAGGTTTTTTAAATGTGAAAAGCTCGTTATAACTATAGGATTATGACCTTTTTTTAAAAGTTGAAGACATATATTATGTAGTCCAATTTCAGCTCCACCAATGCTTGGTAAAAAACTAGATGTTAACAAGCAGATATTTAATTTATTTTTCAATGCTTAATCTTTTTAGAAAAAATCTCATTTTCTTAATTATTAAAATATTTAAAAAAAAACTTTTAATTGTTAATTTTGGGAAAAAAAAAAAATCTAAGATTTTTCTTGAGATATTTACATTAGTCTTTGCAATAGATGTAAAAATTATTATTAAAAAACTTATAATATATGAAATATAAGATTTATTTTTAATTTTATATTTATGATCTAAGCATGTTGATTGTATAAGGTTTTTTTCATTTTCACTCAACAAATTTCTATATTTTCCATCAGGACATAACCAACCTTTGCTATTTTTAAAATTAAAGAAAGTATCATCATTGTTAAATTTTTTTAATTTAAGATTAAATTTTTTAATTAATTTATTTTTTTTTAAGTCTACAAAAAAATTTTCATAATTAATTATATCTACACTATCTGGCATCTTATTTTTTATCCGAACACTAATAAAATATGATAAGTTCCATAAAATTATTTTATAAATAAAAAATGCAAAACTGTTATTTTTTTTTGGATAAGTTCTCCAATATAAAGAAGCTGTAATTGCCTCAATTGGATTTCTAAAAATAAATATTACAAATAAATTACTTTTAAATTTAAAAAGTTCTTGGCAATAAACTTCAGCATTTAAATCAGGTACTATCCAATATTTTTTTTTTTTTAATTTTATCCATGAATCAAAAATAGAAATTATTAGTTGACTACTTGATAGTTTTGAGAAGTTTATTTTTTTTAGTATTTTATCTGCTGATAACTTAACATATTCATATGGAAAATTTTTTTTTTTTTTGTAAGAGTCTTGATATCTTGGATTTACTAAATATTTCTTTATAAAATTTAAAAAAAGTTTTCTTTCAATTTTTTTGTTACTTTTTTGAAACCCTCTAATTAAGGCATCTAACTTTAATACACATATATCTTTGTTTGTTATATGATTAACTAAACTATTTTTTCCACATCTTGCTGGACCTGAGATAATTATTCCTGTCATTTAATTTTTAAGAAATTATTTTTTTTAATTTATCTCTCTGAAAATATTCAATATCTAAAATTTCTTTGGGTTTAAATTTTAATGCTTCATTTATTGATTTTAAATCTCTTACTAATTTTCTAAGACCGTCAGGTTCTAAACTTGCAGCATGGTCAGTCCCTTTCCAAGTCCTATCAAGTGTAAAATGTCTTTCAAAAAATGTAGCACCCATCGTTAGTGCTGCAATATCAGCTGCAATTCCCTTGTGATGACCAGAAAATCCAATTCCATGTAATTTATTATCTTTATAAGAGTCAATTAATCTTATAATTTCATTTAAATAAAGATTTTCATTTTCTACAGGATAAGACGAAATACAATGGTATAGAACAGTATCTTGCATTCTTGAATTACTATTAATTATATTCATGATTTCTTTTTCTTCTTCAATTTTTGTCATTCCTAAAGAAATATGAATCTTTCCCATAAAGTTTTCACATAAATAATTTAATACTCTGAAATTTGTATTAATTGCTGAAGGAACTTTTATCATTTCGATTCCCATGGAGGTGATTTCTTTGGCGGATGTTTCATCCCAAACTGATGTTGAATAAACTACATTATACTTTTTACACTCTTCTTGTAACTCATTGTGCTGTTCTAGAGTAAATTCAAGGAATTCACGATGTTTTCCATATGTCTCTCCATATGCATTACCTTGAACTGGGTGAGGATTATTATATTCTTCTGTAGTTAACAATTCTTTATTGTTTCTTTTTTGAAATTTAACAATATCTGCATTACAAAATTGCGCAGAAATTTTTATCATCTCTTTAGCGATTGCTAAATCTCCTTTATGATTACAACCAATTTCTGAAATAATTCTAGGTTTCTGATTCATACAATTACAAAAAAGTTGATAGTTCTCTGATGGCACCTTCACCACCTTTTGTATTTAGTATTAATTTAGATTTTTTTAAAACTTTGTCATGAGAGTTAGCGACTGCAATTGGAATTCCAACAAATTTCATACATTCTAAATCATTAAGATCATTACCAACATATAATATTTCAGATTTCTTATATTTATTACCTGAAATATAGTTTTTTAAAAAATCTATTTTTGATTTGATATTATTGTAACAATCAATTTGAAGTTTTTTACATCTCATTTTTGCTAAATTACTTTTTTCTGACGAGAGTACTATAACTTTATACCCTTTATCTTTCAAGTAACTTATAGCAAGACCATCACCTCTATGCATGGTTACACTTTCCTGATTAAGTTCATTTAGTGTTACTTTATCATCAGTGAGTACTCCATCAAAATCTAACACTATCAATTTTATATTTTTAAAATTCAATTTTACTTTCTGGTCACTCATAATTAATCTAGCTAATTTTAAATCATCTTTTTCATCAATTTGCAAAGAAGAAAAAGGATTCATTATAAATGGTATTATCTTTCCGCATAAACGATTTTTTTCTTTTCTTAATAATTTACTTTTTATGATGTATATTGAGCCATTTTCTTCAAATTGTTTTTCAAAATCTTGCTCTCTTTGTCTTTTTTTAAAATCATAATTTATCGATTGAAATTTATTTTTTTTATATTTCCAGAGAAATTTTTTTGATTCAGTTACAGAAATTAAAGAATCTCCTTTAAAATTTTTTATTTTTTTAAACGCCTCGTCAATTTCACCTATTTTTCTTATTGGTGAAGTGCACTGCAAAAAAATTGTAAACTCAGGATCATCCTCATTTTTTTTCTTTTTTATTTCATCTAGTGCATGAATCAAAACACTTTCACTAGTTGCAAGGTCTCCAGCAAATTTTTTTGGTCTATCAAGAATACAAACTGGATAATTTTTACATATTTTTTTTATATCATCACAATCTGTTGAAATAAAAATTTCATCTGAAAATTTAGATGTTAAAGCATTTTCAATCGTATAGGAAATTAATGGCTTAGAACATAAATTGATAATGTTCTTATTTTTTATTCTCTTTGAACCTTTTCTTGCGGGAATAATTATTACAGCTTTTTTTTTCATTTAATTAAATTTGAATTATTTTATTTTAAGAATTTAGAAAATATTTAGTGTTACATTTAATAGTTGATTAGCTGTGTTGTACAACACTATTTTAAAATCACAAATTGATGGCAAAGACAAGGAAGTAAATAAAAAAATCTCTAGAAGTTTAAAATTTTTCACTATGTTTTAAAAAAGTTAATCTCTTTTATAAAGTATTTCATTTTTTTTTAATTTTTTTTTCAAGTCATTTGGTATTTTTTTCAGATAGGTAGGCCTTGATAAATAAAAATTATGGTGATTAGTTGTATGAATATTATTTTTAGCACCAAAAGATAAATAACTTGCATATTTTGGATAGATACCATTTACAGTTCCTCCTGCGTGAAGAATTCTTTGATCAAAAATTATACAATCTCCTTCTGAATTTTTAATTTTTTTCATTCTTTTGGAAAAAAAAATATGAGGTAGACTATTTTTACTAAATAAATTTGACCATTTTAATCGTACAAAATTCCAAAAGGCTAACTCGTATTTACTAACAAGAGACATTTTTTTATTAGATTGTGGGAATATAACTAATGATGAGCCACTTGTTTTATAATCTGACAAGTATATTGCAACTCTAACAACCTTATATCTATGCAGTGATTCATTCCAATCTGGTCCAATCTTAAATCCCCTATGTGCATTATCTCTGTGATATTTACCAGCAGCCAAATTAATATGTAAATCAGAATGTTGTGTGTAACAAATTTCTTTTCCAATTAGATTTTTTACAATATTTAGCAATTCTTTTTTAAAAATTAGACTCCAGAAATTTTTATTTTTTGTTACACCATCAGCTTCAAGGAAAGTTTTAAAATTAATATCGCGTTGTGTGGTTTCATATGATGGTAAGTTAAAGTGCGCGTTAATTAATTGTCTATATTTTCTACATTCTTTTGATGAAAATAATTTTTTTATGACTACAAATCCATTTTTATTAAAATCCATTTTTAATTTTTTTTGATTTTGCTTCATGATATATTCATATATTAATTTTTTTTAGACTACTTTTTATCCATTTAAAATATCTAAAGAAATAGTTAGAAAATTTTATGTAGAAACCAACTACAAAAATTTTTATTTCTATTTTTAGACTTATTAATAAGCTTAGAATTTTCAACTGGGTTTTAGTTTCATTTGTTTTTTTTTGAACAATAACAAACTTTCTTTTAAAATCTTTAGATTCCTCAATAAGACCTTTTTTAATAATTCTAAATCCAAAATTTTCTAGTACTTTTATTCTTAAACTAAAGTCTTTATCAAGATGTTTGAGTTCGTGACTTTCTAAAATCAAATATCCATCTAATTTTAACATTTTATTTATTTTTTTTATAAAATTATAAAACAGAAGATTTACCCAAAAATGAACTGCAAAAGATAATATTACATCAAATCTCTTATTAGTATGAAAATCTTTGAAATTTTTGTTTATGAATTTGCAATTTTTTATTTTTAAAAGTTGTTTTGTATCATTAGATATTATGGTCAAAGAAGAATTTGGCTCTAATCCATTAACAGATTTCGCCAACCTACTGACAGTTAATGATAAAAAACCACAATTACTTCCAATATCAAGAACGGATGTTTTTTTATTAATAAATTTCCTTAACTCATATATTTTTAACCTTTTTTCTGTAGACCTTTGACCAGAAATTTTAAGTTCTGGTAATGACTGATAAAAGTTATCTCTTCCAAATTGCTGATAGTTACTGGAAAAAGTTTCCTTTATTCTGTCAATTCTATAATTTTTTGATTTCATTAGAGTCTAACCAAGCAAATATTTAAGTAATTTTTCTAAAAATAGATCTTACGAACTTTAAAAAATATATCACTTTAAAAAATTTTAATATTTTATAAATTAAATTTATTAGATTATTAATTAATCTAAATAAAAAAATTGTTATTTTGTCAATTATTGAATCAAATTTGTTTTGACTGAAATCAACAAAAACTTTGGATTTTTCAAATTTCACATTTTTTATTTTAATGGCTTCAACAACTAATTGATTATTCCATGCTTTATCAAAACCTCCAAATGACCAGTTTTTTTCTTCTTTAAATTTTCCTGATTTTACAAAATTATCATTTACTGAATATCTTTTCCCATTACACAATACATACTGATTTTTTCTTAGTTCTTTAACTGAAGATTTACCAGGTTTTGATTCTTTAATCTTTCCAAAACCCCATTTCTTTAAAAGTTTATACATTATTTCGTAATCAAAACAATATAAATGGGCGTACCCTCCAATTACTTCATCATATTCTCTTGAGATAGCTAAGGTTTGACTTCCTGGTGAAATCATTAATCTCATAAAAGATGCTCCAATTCCAAATTCATCACTGTAATGCTTGGATATTTTAAAAAATGATTTGTCTCCATTCAAATAAGCGTTTGCTGCAAGCTTTAAGTTAGGGACAAGAATCCTTATCATTCCTCCAATTTTTAAGATCCTATTAAACTCAGCAATAGTATTTTCTATTCTGAATTGAGGTATGTGCTCCAAGGTATGGCTTGAAAAAACAATATCATAACTATCATTATCCAAATTTGAATTCCAACACTTTCCAAAGTGCTGGTGTTTTAAATAATTACCTGGAATATTATCAAGCGTTTCCCACCCAGATTCTTTCCAATCAAGCCCTGCCCCAATATTTATTTTTTTTATTCTTTTCATAAATTAATTAATAAAATTTTTCTAGGAATTATATTAAAGTATTCGCTTTTAAATACCCATTTTCAAAAAAATAATAATCTTAATCATAATATTTTATTAAGTAAGGTTTTGTTTTTCACAAAGTTGTCTAAATAACCCTTTTTTATTATTCCATAATTTTGTAAATTTTCCTTGTTGTACAACCCTACCATTATTTAACACTATAATATTATCACATTTTTTTATTGTTGAAATTCTATGAGAAATAATTACAGTTGTTTTATTTTTAATATTAAGAAGTGATTGTTGAAGAATTTCCTCAGAAAAACTATCCATGGAACTTGTAGCTTCATCAAAAATTATCAATCCCGGATCTTTGAATAATTCTCTTGCTATAGTAATTTTCTGTTTTTGTCCACCAGAGAGTTTTTTCCCAGTCTCGCCAATGTGATCATTAAGTCTTTTAAACAAACTTGTACTATCAGAAATTTTGAGAAGTTTTAGAATTTTTTTATTTAATACCTTATTATCTAAACCATCTCTATTCCAAAATGAAATATTTTCTTTCAAAGTTCCGTAGAATAGTGAGACATCTTGATTTACATAACCAATTTGTTCTCTGTAAAAAGAAGATGAGATATTATTTAAATTTTCATTTCCAACAAAAATTTTTCCATTTGATGGTTTAATTAATTTTGTTAAAAGATAAATAAGTGTTGATTTTCCAGAGCCTGAAGGACCTACAATTGCTGTTGACTTTAATGGTAGTATTTGAAAACTTACATTATTAAGTAATTTTTCTTTGCCATATTTAAAAGATACATTTTTAAAAGATATTGAATTATTAATTTCTATATTTTTTCCACCATCTAACTTTTCCTGATTTTTAGTTAATCTACTTAATGCATTTTCAACTTCAAAAAAACCACCAATATCCATATTGATTCTTTGCCATAGATTAAATATATCGATTAATCTATGAATTATTTTATAAAGGATCAAAGAAACAAAAATAACATCTTGCAAAGGCTGACCATCTTGTACAACTTTCATATATATAATTACTGAAATAATAAGGACTCCAGCAGGCTCTTTAATTGTTGCAAAAGACAAGCTAATCAGTTCAGATTTAAATGTTAGTAAACGTAATTTAATTAGTTTTTGTTTTATAATTGCCTTAAATTTTTTTGATAGATTAGTAGCTTTTAGATATACATAATTATTAACTAGTTCTAGAAGATTGCTTTGCGTTTCCGAATATTCTTTTGTAGTTTTAAAAGAATAAGTTTTAGTAAGATTTAACAAAGGAAATATTATAATTATCGACGAGCAAAAAAAAATAATTGTTATTAATAATATAGATGGATAAAGAATTATAATAGTTAATAAAAAGACTATGCTTGGTAAAATCTGAACAATTAGACTGCAAAGATTTTTTATACTGTTTGAGTATCTGTTACATTCTCTGCTTAATAGATTTGTAAATTTTCCTGTTCTTTCTTGAGTTAGAAATTTAAAATTAACATTCTCTATTAAATTTGAGACTTTAAGTTGAAGATCTCTATTAATTGAGGTTATTATTGAGGCTTGCAAAGACTCTGTAATAAATACCAAGACTGATTTTGATAGAAAAATAAGAATAATTAAAATTAATATGTTTTCAATTGATAAAGGGATTTTAAAAAAAAGAAAAAATTTAGATATAAATTCTGTTATTTGATTTTTTGATGCATTCTCCTCTATTAATATATCAAACATTGGTATTATCATTGAGAAACCAATCATTTCAAATATTGCTGAAGAAAGAGTCAAAAAAAATAGGCTTGGTAAAACCAATCCAAGACGTTTGAAAGAAATTGAAAAAAAATTAATTAAGGAGTTATTTTGCAATATATTTTTAAATTGTTTTTTACTTTTTTATTGAAAGAACAGCCACAACCATTCGTTGGCCTTTTTTTCTCATTTGATTGTCAATATCATGTTTAAAGAAAATTGTTCGGACATTTTTTTTTATTGGTTTAATAATTTCATCAATTTCGTTTGGTATCCTTTTTTCTTTTTGACCTTCCAATTTATATCCATGACCAAAAGCGATAATTCCATTATTTTTTAACACTCTAACTTTTTCTTTCATCGCTAATTTTAAACTATCGCTATACGCTAATACCCAACCAGAAAATATTATATCAAATGTATTATCGTTAAATGGCATTTTATGCATATCTCCAACTGTAATTTTTGGAGTGTATGAAAAAAGATCTAAGGCAGAAATATTTCGCCATAAAAATCCGTGAGCTGCCAATAGTAAAAGTTCACTTTCAGACCTTGGTCCTATTGACAAAATTTTTTGGGATTGTTTCTCTCTTAAAACAGATTCAACACTCAAAGTTGGTCTAATTAAATTTAACATTCTGTCATGAACAAATATACTTTTCTTAATCTTTTCAAAGTTATATTCCAGACTATCTTTCCCCTTTTCTACTTCTTTACCAATAAAATCTTTGTTTCCTCCTAATTTTTTTTTATTTCTAAAAATACTAAAATAAAGATATCGCAATAGAGCTGTAAAAACTCTAACAGACTTAATTAAAAAAAATTTTTGAAATTTAAGAAAAATCCTATCTGTTAAAGGAGTTTTATAATCTTTTTCTATAAGAAATAAACTAAATATTGTCTTTTTCAATTTTTCTACCTATCAATTTTAATGTGTTAATTTATAAATCCAACTTTGTGAAAACTCAGATGTTTTTGTTTGTCCAAAAACTGGAACTATATGCATATTCATAAATTCCCTCTCACAGTTAGCTTTTGGAATTGTGGCGCGATGCAAACATGACCCTACCTCAACAATTAACGCTGAACCTACTTCACCAGTGAATTCAAAAAAAGATTTACTACTCTTTATCATTTTATTAAAACTCATCTCACCTCTTGTATATCCACGTCGAACTATTCTCTTTGAATCTTTCTTATTTATAATTTGAAAAGGTCCATCATGTTTTGACACTCTTCTTAATGGAATAAAGATCTGTAGCAGCGATGCTGGAACACTATCAAAATGCCAGAAATCACTGGTTAATTCCTTATTATATTTTTTTTTTATGCTATAAGTATGTTTACTCATTACGTGTGAGGTTTTAAAACCTGAATTATAATATGTCTGAATTATATCCAAAATTTGTGATGAGAAAATTTCTGAAATTAACGGATGTAGAGTTTTTAAATCTTCTGTATTACAAAACTTATAGATATCGTTAGTCAAAGGTTTTTTTTTTTCAATAACTCTTATTGACTCTCTAATTTTTTTTATTTTTTCTACATTAAGATTTGTTAAGTATAAAAATCCATCATTCTTTAATTTTTTTGTATGATTAAAAATTTTTTGATCAGTACTCTTTTTTTTTTTAAGATTACCGAACAATTTAACTAGTATTAAGTGACATCTACCATAAAAATTCTGCTTCATTCCAGATAAGTTTCCGTAGTACATTTTTGAAAAATAAATGAAAGGCTTTGTTTCAAATGTATTAAAAAGAAAATCTTTTAGAAATTTTATAATCTTTTTTTTCATTTACACTTTCTTGTTATTATTTTGTTCAATATTTTTTACAATTTCATCAAGTAATTTAGGTTTCTCATGAAATCCATAATGATAATTGCAGTTCCAATGATACTTATTTTTTTTCATTTCTCTATAGAAAAGATATTTATCACCTAAACTTACTAATGCTTTTGGGAGATGTAATTTTTTTTTTAATTTTTGTTTTTTTAAAAAGTCCTGTATTTTTTTTGAAATTGTTAAATTTGTCGACTTTTTTCCAAAAGCCATGTGATAATCAGATAAATACTTTTCCAATTTTTTACATTTTTTCCTTTTAATCTTTTTTATATTCTTGACAAGTGAGATTAATTCTTTTGTAGAGGAGGGCATAATACATGATTTTTCAAGTGTTGATGCAAGTTCGTTATAAGTATTATTAAATTTTGATATTTTAGCAATTTTGTCAATTGAAATAATTACCTTATTAAGCAAATATGCCTCATAGATGCTTGTTGTTGTTGGTGTTACAATTGCATCTACTTGGTTAAGCCACTCTACTATACAAAGAGAACTGTCAATTTCAACTCTATCTTTAAAGTCCTTTTCAAATTCTGGTAAAACATATTCATAGTATGAATCTACCGACTCAAGTGGATGTGGTCTTATACTTATTTTTAATTCTGTATTTTCAAGAATTTGTTCAATTATTTTCATCATACTATGAAATGCATACATAGCAGAATATGTTAGAGTATGCGTTAACTTATATCTTTGTGGCATTAAAGATACAAAACAATAGTTTTGTCCATCATGATAATTTATGGCGTTAAATCTAGTTGGAAAACCAATTTTATTTGTATTTGTAACAATTTTTTTTGAAGATCTTATTACATCAAATTTTGGATTACCCACTAAACATGTTGAATCCTTTTTGATAAAAGGGAATACTTTTAAAGATTCCTCAAGAGATTTTTTATTCCAGAAAAAAGTTAAATCTGTTGATGTCACATGTTTTTTGGAAAGTCTTTTCCAGACTTGTGCTAAACTAAATTTACCAAATTCACCACCTTCACCTGGAACTAAAATTCTCACAGAGTCAGGAGAAATTCTCTTCAAATATTCTGATAAACCTTGAATATTAAAAATTATCGCATGAGGTTTCCAAAACTTCACAGCAAACTCAAATTGTCTTATGCTTGATACAATCACCTCATTACCGTCATTTTCAAGAAGTCTTGCTAGTATCATAGAATGCATGACATCTCTTCTGGCTGTAAAAGCTCTAATTAAAATTCTAAATCCAGTCATTTTAAAAAATATTCTTTTCGTTAAATTTTAATGTTTTATTTAAAATTTTTGATTTTAAAGTTTTTATTTGCCCACTAGACAAAATTTTAAAAAAAGCTTTTGTTTTTTCCTGAGGTTTTATATTTATATTTTTTTTCAAAATTTGCATGAGAATATATCGCATCATTTTAATTGTCTCTAAATAAACCTTTATTCTTATATCTTCATAGGTTTTACAAAGAGATAAATTAATATGTTTTTTTGAAATTATTGGTCCGGAATCATAATTTTTGTCCATAAAATGCGCTGTAATTCCAACAGGATCATTATTCAATAAAGCCCACTCCACACAATTACAACCAGCATAATTTGGCAAAATACCAGGATGAATATTTATTATACCTCTGCATGAATTTATTAAGTTCAAATTTATCTTTGATGGGGTGCCACCATTAAAAAGATATTTTATTTTATTTTTCTTTATAATTTTTCTAGTCAATTCAGAGTTATGGTTTTTTACAAAAATAAAATTAAATGAATTCTCTTTTTCAAATGAAATTTTATCTAATGAAAAATAATTATTAGTTCTTTCTTTATATAACTCTAAATCTTTTTCTTTTGTTTGCTGACTAACATTAGCGATAAATACAAAGGTATTAATTTCGCTAATATTTTCCAAAGATTTCAAGTAAAATGGCAATAAAGGTTCGTGAAGAGTAGTGAGAATACCGAAGTTCATTTAAAATTTTGTTCAAATATTTTTATAATACATTCCGAAAAAGTTTTTTTTTTAATACTTATTTTTTTTGGACATGCTTTAGAGTTAAAAAAATTTTCTAAATAAACCTTAATTTGCTTTTTATCCAAGGCAATATCAATGTAATTTACAAAATCAGAATTAATCCAATCTATTTCTATTCTTCTAGGTAAAATAGATAATGTAGGTATATTTTTCAATCTCGCTTCACATAATAAATTAGTGGACATGCCAACAATCAACTTGGAACTAAAAATTTCTTTAAATGAATTTGAGCGATCATAAAAAAAATCGATATATTTAAGATATTTTTGATAGGATTTTTTTGTTTCTTTGGGATGTAATTTTATTCCTAATTTAATTCTTTTTCTATATTTATTCATAGCCATTAGAAACTCTTCAAGAATTATTTCGGTTCTTTTCTTACTTTTGCTAAAACCAGAAAATGTATAATTTTTCTTTTTAATAAATTCCTTTTGATCAAGACCCTCAGACAATTCAGTTAGAAATAGGACTTGATTTTTTTTTGGAAGCTCTTTCATATTTAGAATATACTCAAATTTTGGGTTTAAAACTTCAATGATTTTATTTTTTGCTACTTTTAATTTTTTTAATTTATCTGATGTATTTTTGTCAGATACAAAAAAATAGTCTATTTCTTTAATAAGGCTAAATTTAATATTTCTGCACAATCTTTCCTTAACAAATGTAGGTGAGTCAATTATTAATGCACAAAGTTTGTTTTTATTCTTCATACTTAAAACTAAATCATCCATATATCTATCTTTTTTTTCTGATGTACCCAAAATAAGAAAATCAGTATTGGTTAAATTTTTAATTTGTCTTTTAGTAAATAAAGTACTTCTTACACAATTATGAAGCTCTAAATATTGTTTACCAATCTTATTAGTGAAAAATTTCATTTCATAGGCTTTTATTTTTAGTTTTTCTTCTAGATTCAAAATAAAATTTATACTTCCAGGATCCTCAACAAGAAAATTTAATTTATACATTTATTTATTTTTTTGCAATAATTTACAATTGGATCATCAGACTTTTCTTTGGAAGTCAGTACGTAAATTTTTTGTGTTTTTGATAAAAAACTACTTCTTTTCAACAGATATTCAATCAAAGGAATTCCATTAATTTTTTTTAGAACTTTTCCGGGTAATCTTTTGGAAGTCATTCTTGCCTGAATACCAATTAAAATCCTCATAACAAATTTAACATATGATTACAAAAAGCATTTAAATTTAGCTTTTAGAAAATTGTTACTTTTAATATCTTATTTTCTTCAAGTTTAGATGAAATTTTATGAAGTTCCCATAACGGAACATTTAAAATTTCAGCTATTTCTAATAAACTTCTACCATCAGCATATGCAATAACATTTGACTGCAAAAAAATTTCATCATATATGTTTTTTTTACTTATTTCGGGATATAGACCTCTTTTTCCCAGTTGAGGTTCACATAAAAACTTTGTTTGAACCTTTTTGTTAATTTCTAAAGAATCAACTACCTTTTTTATAATATTAAAACTACCCTGAAAACCATCACTTGAAATAAAGTCCAGATTATCTAAAGAGGTATGATATTCATCGTAATCTCCAAACTTTGATCTACAAAAGACCACAACTGGTAAATCAACACCAGGAGCACAATATTGCCTTTCATCACTTCCCCTATCTAAAAATGTATATTTTTTGTATTTAATTTTGGAAAAACTCAAAACATGTTTAAGTATATTATCTGCTAAAGTATCACCGTGTCTTGATGGGATATATGAGTATTTATAATCATCACCAACACATGTTAGATTAAAACCAGCCACAACATTTTTTTTCATTTTGATAATATTTTTACTTAAAAAAACTATTGAACCAATTGTCTCTGGAATAAATATAATCCTATAACTATAATTTTTAGCCTTCATAGTATTAATGTACTTCCCTATAGTGCTAGCTAAAACAGGACCTGAAACCTCGTTATTTCCCATTGATGGATGGCAAATGTATGTTGAAAAAAAAATTTCTTTTCTTTCTTTTCCTTTCCATGAAATTTCACCATAATTTAGAAATCCTTTTTTAAAATGTGATTTAATGCAAACCTTGTAAGTTCCTTTCTTTAATTTTTTTCTCTGATTATCTTTTAAACAAAAACCCCAATATCTTTTATAATAGCTTGTAACATAAGGAATAGCTTCAGGTTGATTTGGTAAAGAATGAAGATGATTTTGAAGTTCATTAAGTTCTATTTCTTTATTAACTGGCTCTGAATATCCAACCAAGTGTAAGTTGTTTTTTTTAAAATCTACTATTTTTTTTCCATCTGGGCACAAAATATAGGCTTCTTTGACATTCCATTCTTCCGGGACAACCCAATCAAATACTTTTTTTCCTGATCTTATTTTTTTAATTTTTAGATCAGGTAATTCCATTTTTATTATTTCAAGAGTTTCTCTAACACCATCACCAGTAATACTTCTATTAATTGGAAATAACTTTTTTGCAAAATCATACATATGGTAACCATCTAATTTTTTTAAAATAGTCATTTCTTTAAAATATAACTCCCAACAACTAAAACATCTATTTTTGTACTCTTGAAGCAATCTATTGCTTGCTGTGGAGTATTAACTATAGGTTGTCCCTTTACATTAAAGCTTGTGTTCAAGAGAACTGGACATCCAGAAATTTTATGAAACTCTTTTAAAAGACTATAAAATAATTCATTATTTCTTTTTTTTACTGTTTGTACTCTACATGTATCATCAACATGCACAACAGCTGGAATATCCGATTTTTTGTTAGGCTTAACTTTGCAAGCAATTAGCATGTGAGGTGACTCTTGATCAATTGTGAAATATTTATTTTTATATTCATCTAATACTGCAGGCGCAAATGGCCTGAATTCTTCTCTAAACTTTACCCTTTTATTTATGAAATCTCTCTGTGATTCAGGAAATGGCCTTGATAGGATGCTCCTATTTCCTAGGGCTCTAGGTCCAAATTCAGCCGATCCTTGAAACCAGCTTATAATTTTTCCCTCTAATAATTGCTTTGCAACCTCGTTGGTAAGATTAAGAGACTTTTTAAATGAAATTTTATTTTTTTTAAGTGTATTTTCAATTTCGTTATCCGAATATCGAGAGCCATTATAAAAATTATGATTTTTTTTTGGTTTTAATGTTTTTATTCTTTTTTTTTCTGCCAGCAAGGTTGAACCAAATGAGATACCAGCGTCACCAGATGCAGGTTGAACAAATATTTCTTCAAATAAGTTACTTTCAGAAATTCTTCCATTTAGTGAACAGTTAAGTCCAACTCCTCCAGAAATACACAATTTTTTGAGTTTTGTTTTTTTCCTGAAATAAGACAATTGATCTAAAACTATGTCTTCTAATGCTTTCTGTAAAGCAGCAGCAATATTCTTGTGATGATCATCAATAGGGTCGCTATACTTTCTTACATTACCAAAAATATTTTTAAATTTTTTACTTACCCATACATCTCTTTTTTTATGGTAATCTACATAATCTAAGTTGATTTCATAGTCTTTTTTACCTTTAGGAATTATTATTTCCTTAAACACTTCAAGATAAGTTTTTTTTTGACCAGGAATTAAACTATCATAATCACCGAATGGAGCAAGCCCCATAATTATTCCTTCATCACAGTGATGTTTCCATCCAAGAAAGTATGTTATTGCAGAGTAAATTAAACCTAATGAATTTGGATAATAAACCTTATCTTGAAGAATTTCAATATTCCCATCAACCCCTTTAGCAATCATACCAGTCTCTATTTCCCCCATACCATCATAACTTACTAAAAGTGCATCATTGAATCCAGATGGGTAATAACTGCTGGCAAGATGACATAAATGATGTCTGAAAAAATTAATTTTTTTTTTAAAAGATGTTTTTTCTCTTATTAATTCTTCAATTTTTAGATATGATTCAATACGTTTAATATCCTTTATCATAAAATTTAGTCTAGAAATATCCTTAATAGCAGGTTTTAAATAAACTTTTTTGATCATATCCATAAAGTCAAAACCTACAGATATTTCATCAACATCATCTATGGATAATCCACCAATTTTTAAACATTCATTTATCGCTTCAGATGGGAATGCTCTACTATGCTTTTCCAAATCAAATCTTTCTTGCTCACAACATGAAATAACTTTTCCATTAATCAATAAAGCTGCAGAAGTATCATGTCCACCATATTCAACTCCCAAAATAGAATATTTTTTTTTCATCTTAATTATCTAATATTTTATATTTGATATTATACTTAGTTATTTTATTCAGGATAATTCACAATAGCTACCGCAGTCAAAGAGAAAATATCTTGGACACACAAAAAAAAAATTAAAAATTCTTAAATTTCAATCAAAGAATTTTCAACAACAGTTTTAAACTGTTGATTTAATAATTTAATCAAAATTGAAGATCTTTTAAAATCAATAAACTCATCAAAAACGCAATCTAAACTTAAATTTTTACCCTTATTTAACTTAATTTTTTCTCCTCTTTTTAGATAAAAATCCTTAAGATATACATTATTTTTATCACATTTTAATTTAATTAAATCTAAGATTTTTTCCGGAACATATAATGGATTCCCATTAATAGCTAAAACTTCTTTTACTCCATAAG
>MDTB01122754.1_pt1 | contig 27113 bp, 34 predicted proteins | sample 811161 | NCBI WGS metagenome assembly MDTB01 (sample SAMN05326650, study PRJNA326480) | marine metagenome | isolation source: seawater | place: Mediterranean Sea | collected 2009 | reverse complement strand
AGATAGCGATTCCGTTAATAATTTTTTGCATGATTACTTAGTGTCTGGGACAATTTTTACAGGACCTGATTCAATCCTGATGGTTTGTGCAGGAGCAGTCTCTGATGCCTTAGCGATAAGAAACTCCATATCTTTTTTAGATATGTTAGCACTACCACCATTGTCACCATTCTTTTTCTTGCCTCCCGCAGCGACGCCAAAGGTAGCTAAAGTTCCTGTGAAGACCGAAGCTATGAAAGTTGGGTCAATTCTTTCTCCCCTCTCGTAGCCTGGTATTTTAACGTAATTCAAAGTTAAAATTCCTGCGGACCACACGAGGACTATCACTCTTATGAGTGTTGCTAGGTATTGAAGTTGCTCTTCTTTATCTTCAGCTACTTCTTTAAGTTTACCTATAGGTCCTTTAGGTTTCTCTTTTGTTGATGATGTCATTCTGCGTCACTCTGAGTTTTCTTTTTACCAATGTTATATTTTGATTCTAAAGTCCACTCCCCTTTGTCTTTAAAAGATAAAACTTTTATTTGATTTAAAGGTGCAAGGTCTTCAGTATCTTCACCAGAAATTTCTACGAGTCCCCAGTCTGATAATAGTTTAGTAATTCTATTACGACGTTGTACATCGTTTGATGTAATGTTAGTTGGTTTGCCATCGAGAGCAAACAACTCTTTGAAGTGGACTATGTAGTATTTTCCACGTTTATGTAGGATATGACAAGACTGATAGAGTTTACGCTCTTTCCTAGATGCGACACCAACTCTCGTTAATGTCTCACGTACTTTCAAAAAGTCATCAGGCTCTTTGAGAGTAACTTCTAGCATCATATCTTGAGACCATTTAATCTCTTCACTCACTTTGTTCCTCCACGATTTAATTTCGTTTTTAGAATCTTAATTTGCTCCTGAGTTAGTATCCTCAATGCTGCTCGAGCATTCTCAGTGTTATAACCATAGTATTTCTTAACTAAATCTAGGTCACTGTCTTTAGTCTTTTTATCCCAAGGAGAAAATCTTTTCGATTTCCTAACACTATGTATAAAAAAGGAGTATTGCATATCATTCCTCAGTTGAGGACTAATATTCATCTCATTTGCATGCAATACGGTGTCAATATGTTGGGCCATGCACTTATTTACGACGAAAGCAGGATACTTTTTCATTGCTCTCTCATCGAAAGTCATGTCGACTGTCTTCAGATTTATACTATTCAGATAATCCTTTAAAGGATACTCGTAATCAGGCATTTATGAGTGCTTCTAGGGGTGATGCAGGGTTTATATCGTAGTTAGCAACTAACAACTCTTTCTTTAGATGATTGTTTGCTCTATGTTTCATACCATAAGTAATTTGAAACTCTTCTTGGTAGAAATCTTTATACTTTTGCTTAAGATAATCATCATTGTTATAAGTTACCATCCAATCAAACGGACAGAGAGCACAGTCATCAACAAATTTATCATGGTCGAATGACTTATGTAGTTTTGCGTCCGTGCCATACAAATAACTACTAATCATGTATGGTGGGTCTAAAAATATAAAACAATTTCTCGGTGTTGACATCTCATCCATCATCACCTCAGTATAATCTAGGTTAGTAATCTTCCAATGCTGTATAATCTTAGATATTTCCTTTAAATATCCTGCACCACGAGTAGTAAAGTTTTGTCTGGATGCAGTAGCAGAGAAGGAAGAGTTTTCTGTCAGTCCACTATAACTACACTTGTTTAACACCCAAAATAATACTGCTTTACGGAAAGAATCAGCAGTTTTTATCTCGTCTTTAGCACCTTTAAATAATTCTTTTGCTTTGTCTTCAGTGCTATGGTTTACTTTTATATCAATAAGAGTATCAGATAATTCTGCACCATTCTTTTGTAGATTTACCCAGAAATTATAGAGATATTCATACTTATCATTGACCCATACAGGGAGGTCAGGATATAACTGTGAGACGTGTAATGCAACTGACCCACCACCTACAAATGGCTCTCTAAATTCACGAATATTCTTAGGAAACTTAGCAATCAATCGTTTAGCAACCCTAGATTTACCACCTGGGTAACGCAATGGTGTCTTTAAATACTTCATAGTTTAACATTTAGTTGTGGCATATCCCACGCAGCGTGGACATTAGTCTTACCTGTAGGGAATGCATTGAAAGAAATAGTCCATCTATCATAGTCATCCATCTGTCTACCAGAGTAGTGTCTTAACCATGATGGGAAGAGTATCAGTTTGCCTGCCTCAGCATCAACCTTTTCGTTAATGCCCCAATCAGACTCCATCTTATCATGATACCACACATCTAACGTATCGTAAACCCTAGGTGTGCATGGATCATCAAAGAAGGTAGGAGCACCATCAGTAAGATAGTAAACTGCACTCAAATATGACATAGGATGTCGGTGTAATGGGTGTCCATACCCACTTCCTGCAGGAGCATTGTTAGCCCAACCAAGAGTTATTGATAACTTTTCACAGTATAACTTATAATGATACCTATACTCCTCTAAACACTCCTCAAAGAATCCAAACAACTCATCTACATATTCATTCTTACATGTATGAAGGTCTGGTCTAGTAGTGATTACACCCTCAGGAATATTAGACTGCATAGAAGGATAGTCTTTAAGAAACTCAATCAATTTATCAGTATTTTGACTGGTATCTTTATGGTATTCCCTTATTACTACTGGAAATAAATGTACTTCTTTACCTTGCATAATCAGATAACTTTAATGGACCTAGTTGAGACCAACCGCTAGTCACATTTACAGTAACCATAGGTTGCTCCCACCCACCTGAGTTTAAATTACCCTGCGGGAATGTATTGAAGGCAATAGAATACCTATCTGCATCTCCATGATTTTCTACACTAGCATGTATCATATATGAAGGAAATATAAAGCAGCCACCCACCCCACCGTGAAGGAATTGACGACAGTCTTTTGCAGGTCCTCCATCTAAATGAAACTGTTGCCACTCTCTTTTATCAATAGGGTCTAAAAACACTGTTGGAGGACCCTCTGTGAGGTAGAATATACCGCTTAAATAGGACATTGGATGCCTATGTGGGTCGTGATGGTGACCTGTATTTGCATCACTTCTGTTAACCCAAGACTTGTTTACAACTATACGGTCTGCCTGCCACCCATTATCTACATGTAAAGTGTCAATACACTTTTGAAACCAGTCATGTAGACCTTTAAACTCAGGATTAGTATGTATATCATTGCTAGTACCTACACCCTCAGGTTCATTGTATCTACGGTAGTCTAGTTTCTTTACTTTTGCTAGTGTATCTTCCACCAGGGCATCAGATGCTTGAAAATTAAAACATCTAACAGGAAATAAAGGTATGTTTTCGTATTTCTGTCTCATCACCCCCCCGCCATGTCATCATACTCAATGTCTTCTGCATCTTTTATAGCACGTATTGATTGGTCAAGAGATAATTCCATATCCATTAACCCTTCTACCTCAGAAGGAGTTTGTGAAAACTCAGGAGCAAATTGTCTCCTCTCTTCCTCATCCCATGCCTCTTTTATCTCCTTTATCTGAGCATCTACACTCTTCATTTCATTTTTAATCTTTGCATTCAACCAAATCTTTTTTAAATACTCTATCAATCCAAATAAGAGGTGTTGTACAAAAGGATTCTTGAATTTTTTCTTGACATATCTCCTTGCCTTTCTATGCCATGGGTCTACACCCTTACCAAATGATTTTTCAAATTCTATTTTCATTTTAAAGTAAGTGTATTGGGATAACTATTTTCACAACTCATTCTTCCTTGAATAAAAGTATTAAAAGAAATTATTTTTCTAGATTCATTCTCGGATTCATTGTGAGACACAAAGTGAAAAAGATAAGATGGAAATAATATTATATCTCCAGTCTCAACAGGAATATAAGTCCTAAACTCGTTATATTTAGTCGGTATAAAATCATATACAAACTCATGGTTTTTAAATACTCCACGATTTTCAATGTGGACTAAATGAATTCCTTCATTACCAGAAGGTATCTTAGGAACGTTAAGATATACCACACCACTCAACATACTATTAGGATGGTTGTGACTTGGGTGATTATCACCAGGTACAGTCTCTTTATACCAAGACTCTGTTAGTTTAAAAGATAAACTAGACTTAAATCCACAAACATCTTTCTCATATTTTTTTACATGAGAAAAAATTACATCTCTCATAGACTTAAACTCTGGTCTATGTAGAAGATACATTTCCTCACTAAGAAGATTAGGATGTATAACCATATTATCCAACACTTCTTGTTGTTGTGTTGTCAATCCACACCCAAGTTTATCTTTATAGATAGGAGTTGGCATTATATCAATGTAAGACATTACACCACCTGTATATTTAAGATGTCTGAGTTAATAGAGCCTATAGGCATAGAATTAAAACCGACAGTATACCTCAAGGCATCTGCAGGTTCGGTCATGTGCACAATCCAACTAGGAAATATTACTAACTTACCTGGGGCTGCCTGTATTGTTTCCATTATAGGTGCATTCTGCTCTATACCTGACAAAGTTATCTTTGGTTTTCTAAAAATTTCCATCTGTCCAAAGTTTCTCTCTTTTATAGGGTCAAAAAATACTAATGGTGACCCATCATTTAAGAATAGATTACCACTTAGATATGAATTTGCATGTCTGTGTATTTGTTGTGCCACTCCTTCTTCATATTTGTTAGCCCACATAGATGTGATTCTAAGACCATCACAATCATAGTTAAAATGATTATAAATCTCGTCTAAGCATGACTGAATAAAATTTGCGACTGGTTTCCATGCTTCTTCATGCTGTAAACGTAAACATGTATTTTGCATCCAAGTATCAGGTCGTCTTATTAGATTAGATGAGTTAATAATATCAATATACTCAGTACAATCATCATTGAATTTGAATTCGTAAATTTCTACTGGGTATAGTTTATGAGTCTTCATGCTTTTTTTAGTAAACGATAGACACTATCTCTATGGATATTCATTTCTCTTGCTATTGTAGTTGCACCTTTTCCTTCTGCTTTTAATTTCTTTATTTGGTCTACATCTATTCTTGGTTGACCACCTCTATATCTACCTTGTCGCATTGCTTTTTCAACCCCTTCTTTTTGAAGAGTCTTGATATTATTCCAATGACTTGGTCTTATTTGATGTATCATTGCATGATGCTCACTACATAAAGTAAGAATATTATGTTGATGGTCATCACCACCTCTAGATTTAGGTGTTATATGATGGAATTGTAAATTTTTATTAGTGCCACATATAACACAAAATCTTAGTCTCATTTGAATTCACACCTCATCATTACCTCCGTAAGGAATGCAACCATGTTAATCTCTTGGTCAACTACAAATGCACTCTTGTATTGATACTCAGCGATAATTAACACTGCTTCGGGTATAGATGCACCCTCTAATACACTGTATAGATTATCGTATACTTTTCTCATGATGTCAATAGGGTCATTGTCCATGTTTTGTGTGACCCACTTCTTCATGTTGGTAAACTCTTTCTTCTTTAGATAAGATGTAAGACTAGAAATCTGTATGTCGTTACTAGCACCGAGAATACCAGTATCGATTCTACCAGAAGAGGAGTATCTTTGTAATTCATTTAGTGTCCTCCTAAAATCAGGATAATATTTTTGGACTACAGCAGCAACAACTTTCTCTTCATACTTTACTTTTTCAGTGTCAAGTATATTCTTGATACGAGTGAAGAATGCTCTTGCAATCTGTGGTTTTTCTTGTGATGGTGTATTGAAATCAATAACCGAGCACCTAGAGTGTAGAGGTGCAATGATTTTATTTTTATAATTACATGTTAAAATAAATCTACAATTCTTTTGAAACTCTTCTACTAAAGCACGAAGCAATAACTGCACATCAGGTGTAGTATTGTCTGCCTCATCTATAAGAATTACTTTATGTCTTGCTTTTGATGTGAGGGATACCGTAGATGCATACACCTTACAAGTATTACGGACTGTCTCTAAGAATCTACCCTCATCTGACCCATTAATAACTAGAATATCTGTCTCTAATTGATTGCATAACGCTTTGGCTACAGTTGTCTTACCAACTCCTGCACCTCCACTCAAAAGTAGGTTAGGAATCTCTCCTTGTTTAAGGAATCCTTCAAATACTTTCTTAGTTGAGTCAGGTAAAATACATTCTTCAATAGTCTTTGGGCGATACTGCTCTACCCAAAGGAATAATTTATCAGACATCGTAGTTTGAATTAATAATAATGCGGTTGTTGTGCTCACATGGGGAGTGTCCGTTATGGAGTGTGCTCCCATCAAATATCACAACACGATTTGCTTTTGGTGATACTTTTTCATCACCAATAATTGTGTCACCATCACTATCATTTACATAATAAACTGCAGTGTGATGCTCTCCATCCATATCTACGTGTGGAGTATGTGCACAAGCATCTGGAAGACAAAATGGATTATAAAGTGTCATATCCAGACGTGCTCTCAATACTCTTGGGGACTTAACAAAGTCTTTAACTTGAAATAAAAATGGCATCATTAATGACTGGAATGGACTCGGAGGAGTCTCACGCATTATGTCATAAAAATGATTAGAAAACCCATGTAATCCTAGTTGTTTAGATACATTCCCCTCAGTAGTAATATCAGGTGAATAAAACCACTGCATCTCACTACCTTCAACGAATTGTAGTATTTCGTAGTGGTAAGATGGAGTTAAGAAATCATCTATAACTTGCATTAAGGTTCTAAAGCAATGAAATAGTTAAGAGATGAATGTTGTAATGAATAAAAGTTTGCAATATTTCTTTTACTAATACAAACATGATAACTACTTTCAATCAATTTAAGATTCTCAACTTTAAAAGTGAAATTAAAGTTACGGTCATCCTCAGTAGTTGATGCAGGGTCAGTAAATATAACTTTCCTTAGAGGTAATGAGAATACATTAGATGTGTCATTCTTTTTATCTTTAACACAAATACTATACGCTTGATTAAAACCTTGCACACATAAATCCTCAACACCGTAGACTCTTGCTGCCTGCATTAGTGATGTGATATCTTTCTGAGGTAAATCAAATTCTATTGCTTTGTCAGGAAGGTTAGGGTCAAACTCAGGAATCTTTCCAATAATCTCAGGGTCACTGTAATAGTAAGTTGTCTTCGCTTTTGTACTCTCATCATAGATAACAACTTTTTTATCGTCAGGAAAATGAAGAGTAGGATTTTCAAACAATGAGAGTGCTCCTAGAAACAAAGGCAAATCATAGATTGCCATGTCTGTTGGTAAAAACTCTTTAATATCAGTGTAAGCAATGATATTTTTATTCACAGAGATAGTGTCAATGAATTGACCTCTCTTGATTAAAATAGATTTATTAATCTGTGAAAAGTTTTTCAGAAAATTAATCGTTTGTTTTGAAAGTTTTACTGTTTTTAACGATTCTAACTGTGCGTTGTTAGTTGCGGTTGCTGCTGTCATAATAATTAGTAATCTTGTGCTGCCCAATCTGCATCAGATTGTGCTGTTGCTCTTTTAGTGTGAAAGTGCATGAGTAATATTCCATAGTGTAGCACCTTTAGGAGGTCTTGTCTAGCACTTCCTTTCTTATCGTAACGTGAAGCATACTTTAGAATGTTACTTCTACAGAATGCCTCAGCATCACCACATGCTTCAATTAAATCAAGTGTTTGGATGCTATCATCACCTGATGAGTAGTGTAATCCATACGTCGAGGAGACATATCCTGTTAACTCCTCGATGAATTTTTCTTCTCTATACTTCATAATATCAGTCTGCTAAGATATTGTCAAGGTCTACTTCAGCATCTATCTTATCATACAATTCTAAGAATGATGCTTTTGTTTCGTCATCGAAACGATTAAGACATACTTTGATTGCCTTCAAACGATTCTTCCAGATACCAAATGCACGAATGATGTGGACTAGACGACGTGTAGATATGATTTCATCAACACCACCATCGTTGAATGTCTTACGAATCATGTCTGCCCATGCAACAAGATTCTTAGTAAACTCATCGTCACAGCAATTCAACTGTGTGCAATAGTTTGTAAGCATCTTTATTTCAGTTTTAGGTGAGGGGTATTCTTGCTCGAAGGTAACAGGGAATCTCTCAAGGAAGGCTTCGTTGAGCACGTTAGTTCCAATAAATCTTCCGTCGTCTGAACCTTTACCCTTAGTATTTGCGGTTGCGAATACGTTGAATCCTGCATTTGGTTTAACGAATCTTCCAATCTTTTTAAGGAAAACACCATTTCCCTCAAGGATGCTCTGAAGGCAGAGGATTTTGTTAGAGGCAAGGTCGATTTCGTCAAGGAGCAATATTGCACCTCGCTCGAGGGCTTCAATGACTGGGCCATTGTGCCATACGGTTTCACCATTAACAAGGCGGAAACCACCAATAAGGTCATCTTCATCAGTTTCAACTGTAATGTTTACACGAATTAACTCACGACCTAGAGCAGCACATGCTTGCTCGACACCGAAAGTTTTACCATTACCACTCATACCAGTAATGAATGATGGATAGAATATTTTAGATTGAATTATCTTTTTGACGTCAGCGTAGTTACCGAAAGGCACATAGTTTGCATCCTTAGATGGCACTAGAGATTCTTTTGTCACAGGAGTTGCTGTTTTCTCAAGTTGCTCACGCACTTCTTGCACAGTAAGATTCCACTTACCTATGCCAGTTTTGTATGCTTTCAAACGCTTCTTCATTGTAGCATAAGAGCAACCGAAATGGTCTGCTGCTTGAAGTAAGTGCTGTGTGTTGACTTGCTCTCCGTGTAGATTTACAAGAAAGTCTCTTGCGTCGTCGGTGGTCATTGCTATTGGTTCGAAAGGCATAATGTTTCTCTGTTGTCTATATGTTTATTATACAGCTTCTAGAGAATTTGTGTAGTCCAACCATGACGGTTTCCTATCTGGCACACGCAAGTAGTTGTCCCTTACCCAAGGTTTACTGGAAACATACCTACGATATGCAGTGATAGTGTCTATGGTATCATCATATTTAAATTCATCAGGCATCGCACGTGCGAATGGAGTATGTTTATCAGGGCAACCGTATTGATATAGTAATGCTGCTAAACTTATACTTCTCTCACATGCATGTGTCTTACCGTATCTATATGTATACTCTTCACACAAAGAAATGCCATGCTGTAGCAACCACTGAATATTATGGTCAGATTCTGCAACCCATTTTGTACATGGGTGATTGCGAAAAGCACCCTTATCTGTTTTGTAAGGAGTGCCATCCGCTTTGAATACTTTACCTATGTTGTGATACCAACTACTGTATACAATACTGAGCATTTGACAACACTCTAGTGGCATCTTGACGATGTGCTTATCAGGCAGTTGGAATGCTGATTTGGCAGGGTCATCGTCAACTGCGAATACATTCATGCTATCTGTTTAATGAATGAGGATAAGATTGATTTGTTGTTTGCTTTGACATTGAGTGATTTTTGGAATGCTTTTTTGATAGCAGCGTTTGACGCATTTTCCTCAACCTCAAAGGCAGAGTCAACGTTGAGTGAAGCTAGAGCAATGAAGTAGTGCTCATCATATCCACTGACTGTGGCAGATAGAGTCTTGTTTTTTCTCCATACTCTCTTCATTTTCTCTAGTTTAGCACCATCAAATTCTTTTTGCAAGGAATAAAAAATATCTCTTGTAGTGCCAAGACGGAAACCTAAGAAGTTTACGTAAGGGTGAGCAGTTTTAAGGTAACGTAGCATTGCTTCAGTCAATTTGTATGCACCTTCGGTCTTGAATGTTTGTGCACTCTTACGATGACGTAATTGTGTGCTCGTCTCTATGCAAGTCACAGACCTGTGCTTACCGTCTCTGTAATCTATAGTTGTCCATCTACGTGACCACTGTGCTTCACCATCAGTTAGAAGTGCAACGTTTACTTTCTCAACACCATACTTTGATTTGAATTTAGGAATGTAGTTGTCTAATACACATAGTGTTTCGTTTAGAGGTGTGCCACCCATACCAAGTACTGAAGGCACTACACTTGTGTCAGGGATATTTGGTCTATCTAGATGTGCAAAACCACGATGGTAGTAACGATTAGCAGCATATACAGAAGCAACTCTAAACAAATATAATGCAGACTTCTCGAATGACTCGTTGTTTTGACTGCTATTGAATAGACCTTGAAGACACATTGATGGTGCAACGTAGACAGTATCATCTTTCTGTGTTTTTGCCCACTTATCTTCATCAAAGTTAGCAGGGTAGTGAGCACCATTCTCATTTGCAAAACAATGTGCAGAGAATGCTATGTTTGCTTTCCTGCAGAATAATGCAAGAGATAAAAGTTGTTTATATGTGTCAAGAATACACTCATGCATTGACCCAGACCAGTCAAGAATAAAAATCAAACCATGATTCTTACCATCTTTTGTGCGAGTAACTTTCTTGAAGATGTCATCATTATATTTGTATGAATATAACTTCTTAGTATCTAATACACCAGTCTTAGAGATAGATGCACGTGCATATGCAGTTGCTGCTTTCTTCATCTCAAACTCTTTGTTGAGGTATGAAACTTCACGACCAATTTGTTTTTTGAATGAAGCGTAATCTGCATCAACTTGTGTCCAGTCTATTGCATTATAGAAAGTTTCATTTGGGTCATTGAATCTTGAGAGTCCCCAGTATGCATCACACTGCTCTTGCACAAACTCAGGTGTAGTCATGTGGAAATCTGAATCTACATTAGGTAACTCAACATACTTTGGTGAGTGGTAATTATTTGTAGATGCTTTCTCTGCTAGTCTTTCCTCTAGAGACTGGTCTGTCTTAGCATACAAATCACCCGCATCATAACCACCTTGAGGAATGTTTGTTTCTACCTCAGTAATTTCCTGTCCATCTTCACTTTCTTTTTGGTCAGCATCACCCTTAGACTTTTTAGATTCAATCTCAAGTGTTTCACCTTCACCGTTAGTAGGAGCAGGAGAGTCAGAAGTCATGCCTATATCTGTGTTACCTTCTTCTGGTGACTGCATTTCTTCAGCATCTTGCTTCCTTTTTTCGTATAAGTATATATCCTTAGCACATTGTATTGCATCCTCGAATGTTTCTGCACGTCCTGTAGCGTCTCTTAAGACTATCTCAGCGTCATTGAATGGTAACATTGCAAAACTACCTATCTTGTAGTATAGATTGATTCTATCGATAAGGTGTAGTTGACTTACATCTTCATCAGCAATACCAAAGAAGTCGTCTTCATTTAATTCTTGATAACCTTTATAAAAATCTTTATTAACACCTGGGAATTTACGCTTCATCAACTTCTCAATACGTGCATCCTCTGTCACATTAAGGAATGACTTAGGCAAATCTTCTAAAACTTCTGTCCAGTCATCGTTAGGAGTAAACAATGCATGTCCTACCTCATGCTCAACAAGCAAGTCATATACTTTATCAGATACTTCCCAGACAGGAAGAGTCAAGATTCTTTTGTCAGTGTCAAAAGATGCAGTCTGACAAACTTTGTGCTCTACTGTAAGGTTTTCTGTTGCTAGTAGTCTAGCGAGGTTACCTTTGACTTCTTGTGTTGACATATGATTCTTTGTTGTATACACATATTATAATACCCCTTCCGCTTGGAAGAGGCATTGAGTAGACACTTTATAAACTGGTTGCGACGCTTCCTTGCATGACGCAATGCTTGCGGTTTTAAGTGTCGCTTCTTTTCTTTTTTAGAATGGTGCTGCCAGTTAGGAGTCGTCATCGGATATCACCTTTGAAAAATCGTTTACCTTTTCAAACCGTAAGGTTGTATCAAATTTATCTAATAGTATATCACCTTTATGTGAGATTACAAAGAAGTTTGTCTTGTCATCCAGTCCTCTAAGAATTTTAAATAATTCTTCTGTTGATGCACTGTCCAAAGAGGAATCAAATACCTCATCTAGTATCAATAGATTAGTAGCAGCAGAGTTTTTCATCTTTGCTATGTCTCTCCATGTGAATAGGAGTGATAAATCTATCTTTTGTTTCTCTCCTTCGGAAAAGGATGCGTATGAAAACTCATCACGGAAACGAGACTTGATAATCTCATTAAACTCTTCGTCAAGTGTGAAGTTGACAAAGAAATCCATGCTCTGTAAGTATTTATTTATCCTTTGATTAATAATAGGGACAAACTTTGCTATTATTCTACTCTTAATACCACCATCTTGAAGCAAGGAGGAGACAGTTTTTAAATTGTCCGACTCATGATTGACTTTTGAGCAATCTTTCTGTTTTTTCTTCTGTTTCTTCTTAAAATCTGATAGTTTTGTCTCCTCTACCTTAACATCAGGTGCTTCTTGGTTTGTATCTATTAATAATTTCTTTGATTTTATAAGAAGACTCTCGGATTCTCTCTGATTACCTAGTATTTCTGTCTGGACTGCAGTAATTTTGTCACAAGTTTCCTTTTGTTGCTTGATTTGTTGGAAACAATCATTAATTTTGATAGTAATATCATCTAGACCACCTGTCATCTTCTCTACTTTATCTTCTGCAGTTTTTACATTCTTTTTCTTAAGGTTTACAGGCAGTTTTTGTGTGCAAGTAGGGCATTCATCGTTAGTCTGATAGAATTTTACCTCTTTCTGTGCTCTCTTTAGGTTACTTTTAATCTTTGCACGCATATCTCTTAACTCTTCATGCATTTTTTGATTCTCAGGCATGGTATTTACCTTGTTACCTAGAGATTCTATAAGTAATTTCTTATTTTCTACCTCTTGTGACAACTCTTGTATCCTTTCTTCATTTTCATTAAACTGATTGTGGAGTCTTTTCATATAATCATCATTCATCTTCTTCATATTCTCAACAGTATTCTGTTGCATGGCAACTTGCTGCTCTGCTATCTGTAATAGATGCTCACACTCCTTTTGATTCTCTTTAATATCCTTTACTCTATCTTTGAGGAGTAGATTCATCCTAGAAAAGATTTGTATATCCAGTAAATCCTCTATGACTTCCCTTCTATGAGGAGCAGTAAGCTGCATAAATGGCACGAAAGTGCTACTCCCCAGAATAACAACCTGAGTGAAAGACTTGAAATTAAATTTGAGTATGCTTTGCTCAAGATATTTTTGGTAATCTTTGTTTGCTGCATCTTGGTCAAGTAATTGACCGTTACGATATATCTCAAAGACATTAGGTTTTATTCCTCGAATTATTTTATACTTGACACTACCAATATAAAATTTAATCTCAACTACACATTCTCTTTCGTTAATGGTATTGATAAGTTGTCTTCTAATAATCTTTCTAAATGGTTTGTTAAACAAAACAAAGCACAATGCATCAAGCATAGTGGATTTGCCTGCACCATTAGACCCTAGTATTAAATGTGATGGTGAATCATCAATTTGGATTTCAGTGAAAGAGTTACCTGTTGACAGAAAATTCTTCCATTTAATCTCTTCAAAAACAATCATTAATTATGAGGGTCGAAATAACGAATTAAGTATGCTGTGCCTGCTATGAGCACAGCGATGACAATAAATGCAATCATGTAATAGCGGGTGGGATGACTATATCATCAGTTGTGATAACAGAAAATTTATATCCATAATTTTTACAACTAAATTTAACATCATCTTCTTCCATAAATTTGATGCGTAACTTGCGTGGATAATCATTGTCCTTTAGCATTTCATAATAGCGTACAGCATCGTCTTTGTCAACAAAGATTTGCACAACTCTGTCCACAGTATTATCATCACGGACAGCATACACTCCTCCAGTTTTTTGGTCTGTTAATACAAACATTATACTTCCTGTGCCTCCAAATATAGAGATTTTAAAATACCAAATATTTCATGTCCATTATCAAATTCAGATACACAACTCTCTAATATGGTAAGTGTATCCTCAACTTCAACATCAATATCTTCATCTAAATCATAACTCATATCCTCAATAATCTTGAGGTCTGCGAGGTCTGCTTTATGTAAACGTCTTACAGTTTTGTCGAATGCAACTTGGTCTGTCTTGTCTTCGACAATGAGTTTTACATATGTGCCTTTGACACTATCTATTTCCTCGTCAGTGATTCCCACACCGTCCTTATAGAATAACTTACTAAAAGTATTATAAGGATTCTTAATGAATTCTAAATTGGCATCAGTAGTATTTAGAATATGAAACCCTCTTTCATGACCATAGTCATTCCAGTATAGTTGGTAGGGGTTACCCAAGTATACTATTCGGTCTCTTCTACTACGCATATGGTAGTGACCACTACAGGTCAGTTTAAATTTCTTAAAAATATCTGGACTATCACCATGCTCCATAGTATATCCAGGTACAGGAGAGAAACCATTTAACTCTAGATGACCCATGCAGTATTGTGCTTTGGATTTCTTAATTGTATCTAGAGTCTCTTCTCTATTCTCGTCACATATCCATGGCACTAGCATCATCTTCTTACCACCAATAGTCATTTCTGTAGGTGTGCTGACTACATTGATGTTTTGATATTGAGTAAGTAACAAATCTGGTGATGATACTTTTAAAGTATTCTTATAATATATGTCATGATTACCAACGAGACAGGTCATACGAATGCCTCTGTCTGCTACTGGTTTAAACCACATATCATGTGTATAATCAAGAGAGTTGAAGTTTACATATTTACGTCTGTCAAATGTGTCGCCAAGATTTATTATCTCAGTGATACCATGCTCATCAATATAAGGTAAAACTATATTTTCGTAGAATAATCTATATCTTTCTAGGTAATATTGATTGTCATTGCGGACACCAAAGTGTTGGTCTGTGATTAATAATACCTTACTCATACAATTTTCCGTTAAAGTTTATACTAATTGCTTGTCTCTGACCTGTTGCTTTTGATGTGCGGTGTCGTAACCAACCTGGGAATAATAGGAAGTCTCCTGTCCTAGTTTCTACTGGTGTTGCTATCATAGCATCTCCCCAGTTTTTTTGCAATGGGGTTAACCTACGAATATAATCTAAAGGGTCAACCAACTCAATATCACCACCTTTCCCTTTCTCCAAATAATATACAGATGCTATATGACATCCCAACTGACCATTACAATGTGAATGCTCACCAGTATTATCACCTTCCTGATGTATATTAGACCATGATGCAGTAGGTATTATATCAGCAGGGGCATATCCTAAATGCTTATCCCAATACTCTGTAACAGATGGCATCATAGATTGTATTAAGTTTTCCATGAGAGTTGATTCCTCATGTAAAAACATACCCAACTCACCAGTAGAGAATCCTGTCTCAGATGACCATACACCTCGATTACAATTATTATACTTGGAAGTTAACTCTTCAACTAAACCTACTGGTGGGTCAATATGTCCCTGTAATATGGGTACAGAAAATAAAGATAATATATCATGCATATAAAGCTGCCAGAGGATTTACTTTTGATAATCTTTCTTCTGCCATCTTAACATATTTTTCATGCAATTCGCAACCTACCCATCTACGGTCTAGATTCTTGGCAGATACAGCAGTAGTGCCACTGCCCATAAATGGGTCTAATACTAGGTCATACTTAAAAGAATAGTATTTAATAATTCTGTCACTTAGTGCTGTAGGGTATGGTGCTAAGTGTTTTGATTTTGTTTCTGGTGGAAACTGCCATACATTAGTCCTTTCATATCCATCTTCTACTAATGAATCGTTTACTACATGGTCAGAGTATGAGCGGACAATTTTGTCTATCAAACCATCCATAGGTTTCTGAAATACAAATATAGTTTCAGTAACAATATTAGGTTTGTATGCTACAGGTTTCCTGTGTTGAAAGAAGTTACCGTTTCTATTAATAGAAGCACCTTCTTGTTTCATCCATACAATATCATCAATATATTTCCAACCCATTCCTTTCATGATAGTGAAGAAATCAAATGTGATGGGTAGTCTACTACTTTCATGTGCTCTAGATTCTCTAGGTTTTATGACAGGAGATAGGTTTACACAACACATTCTTCCTTTCTCAGTAACACGATACACTTCTTTGAATGTAACGTATAAAAAAGAAAGGTATTCCTCATAGGTTGGCCATGTGGAATACGCTTTTGCATTATAATATGGAGGAGAAGTGCAAGTAAGATGCACAGTCTCATCACCGAGAATTTTCATGCGCTCTCGGCAGTCACCTAATAAAATTGTATTCATTAATTACGCATGTTTGTTTCGATTCTACTTTTAATACTATTCATAGTAGAAGAATCATCTTTTGTATCAGAATGGAATACTTGCTCATAACCATTCTTTTCAATAAGTTTATCTCTTATGTCCATCTGTCTTTTTTCTTTAGCAATCCTACGAAGGAATGCAAAGTAAACTATTTGTGTAAAATAGGCAAAAGGATTTTTGGATTTGGTTGGGTCAAAGTTATTGCAATATTGGACGCAGTTTTCAACACCGTCAGATACCATGTCTTCTTTAAACATATAGTTTATAAAGTTAGGACGATAGGACAGGTGAGTTGCTATCTTTAAAAAACATTCACCAAGGTAATGAGGAATGCGTGGTTTAGGTTTGTCTAGTAGACGAGCTTCTTCTATAGACTGGCGGTATTCAATAATCTTTGCCAGAAATAATTTGTTATCTACATAGTGGGCTTTTCTTTTTGCGGGCATTTTACGCATACAGTTTTTTGTATCGCTCACTTAGTATAGTGTACGACTGGTCTAGTTGTCAAGCTTGACAGGTTACATAATATGATGTACACTAACCGTGTAAGGGTTCAAAGGTCATTTAGATTCCTTTCTCCATTGGTCTTCAAGTTTCTTTCTTATTTCAGAAACCTTTCCAACGAGACCCATATTTTTATTCATATTTACTTGCCAATTTTTATCGTCGTCGACACCCTGCTCTTTTCTTAACCATAGTTTATACATTGATTCACCACTAAAACTCAAGGGCGCGACTGAAATTATATCTGCTTCTTGAAGAATAAAAAAGTCTTCGTCACTCCACATCATCCATTTAACTAAACCTATGGCAAGACCTACTTGACCTTGATGGTTGACTGGTGCTTCTCTAGGAGTAGCAGGGTCTTGCACAAATATTAATGTTTGACCATCTTGCTTAGTCGCAATCATTACCCCCATAACTTCATCGCCAGATGATAGTTTGGCAACTCCATAGAATTCGTGGTCGTGTCGTATGTAGTTAATCATTTTTTGAAAGATACCTTAGTGACTTCATAATCAAATTTCTCTTCGTCATATATTTTCATTCTTTCAATAAGATGACGGAAAGTATAATTGTAAGATTGACCTTGAGAGCAATCATCAGCTATGTCATACAACATCGCTTGTGCTTTGTTGTCCCCCTTTCTCAAAACTCGTCCTATAGACTGTAAGTTTCTTACTCTAGATTTACTGGGTGATGCAAAAATAACATTGTGTAGGTTACGGATATTTATACCTGTAGAAAACGTGCCATAAGATGCAAGGATAATTGCGTTGGTTTCCTGCTCGCAAATCTTTCTTGCTTCTTCACGTGCTACAGCATCAACACCGCCATGTATAAAGAAGACCTTTGTGCCTTCCTGTACTTTACTATTTAGCATATCCCATAAAGGTTCTCCATGCTTTTCGACGTAGTTAAAGAGTATTAAAGTATTGCCTGATACATCTATTGCTAGATTACATATAAAATTATTTCGTTTAGAGTGGGTAACCAGATAGTCCATCTCTTGATGGTATGAATCAAAGGGCACATGACCATGATTTAACAGACATACTTTTACTTTGAGTGGTGTAAGTTGTCCTTTCTTCATCAAATCTGATGTAGTTGTAACCTTATCACACCTACCAAAGAGACCTTCTAGTATTAACTGATGGCATTCCATACCATCCAGTGTCCCTGTTAGACCCACGCGATATTTAATGTCATGACACTTAGCAAGTATACCTGTCAGTGACTTTGCTTTGTATAGGTGTGCTTCATCACCTACGACTACATCAAATCTCTCAAAGAAACTTTTCTTTTCTTTGTATATACTTTGCCATGTAGATATAACAACTGGTTTTTCTGTATGCTTCTCTCTTCCTGCCATAATCTCATGGACATTTGCATTAGCATTCCATCCATAATCTTTGAAGTCTTGTTTTAATTGTGATACCAGTGATGTGGTAGGCACAATGATAAGTATATTTCTCTGTGCTGCTCTATGCCATCTTACTAATCCGTAGATGATGAGGGATTTTCCTGAGCCCGTTGGGGATAGTAAAAGTTTGCGACGCTGTTTAATAGCTTGGAATATTGCTTTGAGTTGGTAATCTCTTGCCTTGAAAGGTAACCGTAGATGTTTAACGAAAGTCGCAATCCCCTCAGGTGTGACATAATCTTCCTCCTCATTGGGTAGTCCATAAAACTTTGAGTCTTTAAGGGTAAACTCATAACCCTTCTCTTCCAGATAGTCTGTTAGGTAATCGTAGAGACCAACATATATCTCACCTGTACCTGGTGAGTATAATCTAATCTTGCCATCCCAAAATCGCCTCTTATACTGAGGCATATACTTTGCACCTGGGACTTCAAACTGAAAGAATTCACTTAACTCTTTGTGTAAGTGTTGCTCTCCTTCAACTCTTAGATAAACCTCATTCTTTTTTGAAATGGTTATCATCTAACACCATAATACTTGATAATGTCCATAGTATTCTTAATAGCAAACCCTCTCGAGTCTATCTGTTTAAGTATCCTATCAATACAATTTATACAAGTTTCTAGGTAGTCTATTTTCTGGTTAGATTTACATATCTCTGGGTCACTATTGATGTATACATCTAAGTCACCTTTCAATACCTTGAGGTCAAAGGGATTTTCTCTGTATACCTCTGATGGTGCTTTGCCTGAGTAGTATTCAAACTTCATTCTATACAATACATTCTTCTTAACTTGTGCTTCTGAGAGCATCAGTTTGAATGAGTTATAGAATTGTACATACTTAGCATGAAGACGAGGTGTCTCCATACTGTCATTTGCTAGTAACTCAGGTAATTCTCTATGGTCAAAGAATGCTTCTGAATCCTTTGCCCACATCTCTTGAATTTTTTCAAGATTCATTTTATAAAGTTATGCTTTGATGTGCTACTCTTTGTCCTATTGTGGATAACAATAAATCTATCAGCAGCAAATGTCCCTGCTAGACAGACATCTATTTCATCTTCATCATTCCAGTTAATGTCACCATTTTTCTTGGTGTGTAACATTGCTTCTTGAATTTTGTCAATGACTTCTTGAGTCAGTTTCATTTAGTTAATTGTTTTATCTCTACCGCTTTCTTCGCCTTTCCTTATTTCATATGATAAAAATTGGAAAGATGCACTTGCAGTAGCGTACTCTGTACCATCTATTGTAGCATTAAATTCCAATGCTGACAAGGATATTGGTTGAATACCTTTGAATACTACAAAGAAATTTGATTGAAAATTACTGTTTAATACTGCTAGTGTAGCGTCAGCAAGTATATTGTCATCATCATTGTTGAGCACTTTATTCTTCTCAATAAATTCAACCCTGTCAGTTACATTGTCAGGGGTACCTAGTCCACGAATCCAGTTGTGTAGGATTAGATAATTTTGTAAGTCCTCATCAATAAGGAATGTTAGATTTAGTGGGTCATATGATATGAAACCATCTAAAGGTAGTGGTCTATAAGGTGTTGGTTGCTGTTGTGCGTTAGCATTTATCGCAGGAATATTAGCAGACTGCGCAAAATATACCACCTTAGGGTATTTCGGTAGCAATAACTTAAACCCTATGGGTGATAGAAAATTTCTATTCTCTATCTGTTGATTCCAAGTCGCCATCGTTGTCTTCTCTTGGGTAGACGAGACCTAAATTCTCATCAAAGTATTCGTCTTCATTCATAATACTATTTAGTAATAAAAAAGCACCCCCTAGAGTGCTTGTTGACAGATCTCACATAAGGATGTCACTACAGATACGTTTGCAAGAGGACTGTTTGTCTGTGCATTCTATTAGACATTCGTAATACTCGTCTATTTTGTCCTCGTCATTTGCAGCGTCGTGTGTCCACCTCTGATTAAATGAAATTAAATTGTGCATTAGTTTTTACCATTATGTTTACTTCACAAAGATTAGGGGTTAAAGGTGCATTGTCCTGTCTCCAAATCCACATAATTATTTACCCTAGTTTAACCTTTGTCATAAAGTTTTCTAACTACAAGCACAGACGAGATTCCTGTCACCGTATACGTTGTCAATCCTTGAGACTGCTGGCCAAAACTTATTCTTTTGATTGACGGGGTATGCTGCTTCCATACGGGTAAACTCATGCTTCCACTCTCCTGCTATTTCTTTTGCAGTATATGGTGCATTCTTTACCAACTCAGGTTTCTCCCATCTGATACAACTCATGGCGTGGGCAAATCTTTCCAACTCTTCCAGTGACTCAGATTCTGTAGGCTCCACCATCATAGTGCCTGACACAGGCCATGACAGTGTGGGTGCATGGAAACCATAATCCATTAATCTTTTTGCTACGTCCTCTGCTGTAAACGGTAAATTTCTACAATCAAATATACATTCATGTGCAACTCTACCATTCTTTGCTTTATATAATACATCGAAGTGTGGCTCTATCAACTTTGCTAACCAGTTAGCATTTAAAAGTGCTACTTCTGTTGCTTGTCTAAGACCATCACCACCCATCATTCGTATATACATCCATGTAATAGGTAAAATTGATGCACTACCCTGAGTTACTGCTGATACTCTTTGGTTTACAAATGGTGTAAGATGTTTTGCTACACCAATAGGACCTACCCCAGGTCCTCCACCTCCATGTGGTATGCAGAATGTCTTGTGTAAATTTAGATGACATACGTCCGCACCATAGTCACAAGGTTTTGCTAGTCCTACCTGTGCATTTAGATTTGCACCGTCAAGATATACCTGACCACCAAACTCATGGACAATATCGCATATCTCTCTGATGGTTGTTTCAAAAACACCATGAGTAGATGGGTATGTAATCATACAACCCGCTAATTCATTTGCCTCTAGACATGCTTTTATTCTTAAGTCATGTATATCTACGTTGCCATGACTATCACAATCTACAGTAACAACTTCCATGCCTGCCATAATACATGTAGCAGGGTTAGTCCCATGCGCACTCTTAGGCACTAGAATTTTATTACGTTTCTCTCCATTTGACTCATGGTATTCTTTGATTGCTAACAACCCTGCATACTCTCCTTGTGACCCTGCGTTTGGTTGTAGAGATATAGAATCAAATCCTGTGATATCACATAACCACTTCTGCAAATCTACCATAATTTGCTCATAACCTAGAGACTGACTAGGTGGTGCTAGAGGATGTATACTGTTAAACTCTGGCCATGACACTGGCATCAACTCTGATGCAGAGTTTAGTTTCATAGTGCAACTACCTAGTGGCATCATACCATTTACTAATGAGAAATCCTTAGATGATAACTCATAAATGTATCGCATCATATCAGTTTCACTATGATATTTGTTAAATACTTCTTGTGTCAACCATTCCTTCTTACGATAAGGTATTGATAACCATTTATAATCTCCTACAGCATCTAAAACATGCGTCATAGTATCCGCTTTGTTAGGAAACTCAACTTGACTATCAATAATTTTATGCAATTCATCTAATGTAGTGCATTCATCTAATGATAAAGTATACCAACCATCATCATATTTGACATTAAAATCATCTAAAGCAAACGAGCTTTTAAATCTTACAGTATCGAATCCTTCTGATTCATCTGTTTCTATTCCACACCACTTCAATGCCAATAATAGCGTTTGCCTATATCGCAATATTCTATTTGCTATTCTTTTCAGACCTTCTCTACCGTGGTAGACCGCGTAAAACCCTGCCATATTTGCGAGTAGTGCTTGGGCAGTGCATATATTACTCGTTGCTTTGTCTCTTCTTATGTGTTGTTCCCTTGTTTGTAACGCTAGCCTTAGTGCTGAATTCCCTTGGTTATCTAGAGACTGTCCTACAATCCGCCCAGGAATTTTCCGTTTATGCTTTTCAGTGGTTGCAAAAAATGCTGCATGAGGTCCGCCAAATCCCATAGGGACACCAAACCTTTGCATACTACCAACTGCTATATCAAATCCCATCTCTCCTACAGGTTTCATTAACACCTGTGCCATTGGGTCTACAATAGCAATCTTCATTACATTAAAGACTTCACAACATTTTAATATACCATCTGGATATCTTAGTTTACCTTCACTATTAGGCAACTGAATTATAATTCCGAATGCTTCTTGATAGTCAGGTAAATCCATAGACGCATCAAAGTCCATCAATAGTATTTTTATTCCTAGTGGTTTCGCTCTCGTGCGTAATACTTTTAATGTTTGCGGAAATATCTTACTGTCAACTAAAAGCGTATTTTTTTTCGACGCATTGTATGCTAGTATCATTGCCTCTGCTGCTGCAGTCCCTTCATCTAACAATGATGCATTAGTTATGGGTAGACCTGTTAACTCTGTGATTAATGTCTGGTAATTAAACAGTGCTTCTAGTCTTCCTTGAGATATCTCTGCTTGATATGGAGTATAAGATGTGTAATAAGCTGGATTCTCGAGAACGTTTCTCTGTATAACTGGTGGTGTGATTGTTCCATAGTAACCCTGTCCTATTAGACTACGTTTAATTGTATTTTTCTGCGCAATTTCTTTTAATTCAGCGAGTGCTTCTGCCTCACTGCATGGTTTTGGTAGATTATTGTCACCTCGAAGTAGTATTGAATCGGGGACAACCTCTCTAACTAACTCATCTATAGATGTAAGACCCAAATCTTCTAACATCTGAGTCTGTTGCTCCTGTGAAGGACCAATGTGTCTTCTAATAAAATCCATATACTATATTATAACATAAAAAAAGACACCCCGCAGGGTGTCTTGAAAAGAATATAAGCATCTCGCTTACATTAGGTTTGTTACCTTTACTCTTCTGTAGTAACGGTTAGCGTTGCTAGTTAAAGCACCCTGACCTTGTGTTAGACCCTCAGCGAATGGGTTTGCAACCATTCCGTAACGAGTCTTAAAGCCAATTTTTGGTTGGAATGTATCCTGACCAACGGCTCTAACCATTTGTAGAGGCACGTAAGGACAATAGAATAGTCCTGCATCGTATGCGCTACTACCTTTATATCCTGCAACATAGAAGTGAGCGTCACTTACGTTTGCTGAATAAGGGTCAACATAAACCTTGATTCTTCCGTTAAGAGTACCAGCAAGTGTGCTGCTATTGTCATCAGGAAGTAGGTTGCTGTTGCCTGCAAGAGCTGGAGTGTAATCAAGCACACCCGCCATAGATAGAGCACTAGCTACGTCTGCAGAGCAGATTAGTATGTTACCCTTTCCTCTACGAGTTTCATGCCCGATAGCATTCATATCTCTTTCAATCTGGAATAATAGTCCCTTGAATTTCTCAACTGACCATCTACCATTTGAGTCAACGTCTAGGTCGAATGTACCAGCAGTTGCTGTGTTATTCTGTGCACCTGGGCGAGCGATTTTGTAGACTGTTCTTACAACTTCACGGTTGATTTCAGCAAGCACTTCTGTTGAAAGAATGTTTGCTAATTCAGACTCAGCGTCTAGTCCGTGAACTGCCTTCAAGTCTTGAGCAAGCTCTAAACTGTACTCTGCCTTTAGGGCTCTTGACTTAGCAGTAACTGTTACTTTCTCGATTGAGAAACCCATTTCGTTGAAATGGTTTGAGCTACCGTCGCCAAGTGCTTCAGACTGAGCAGTTGTCATACCCTGTCCACCGATGGTGTAGTTTCCTGCACCGTCTGCAAGTAAACCTGGGTTAGAACCTGTCTGGTCGTTAGAAGCAAGACCGTCTGCACTATTCTCTGAAGAATGCTCTGTGTCTACTTCGTTAAAGAATGTCTCAACAGCACTGTTGTTGATGTCTCTGTTTGTGCCTTTTGTAGAGCGCATTGCAAAGATAAGTCCTGTAGGACCTGTCATTGGTTGCACACCGCAAATGTCGTAAGCAATAAGCTTAGGCATACTACGACGGATTAAGCTGATTAATACTGGGTCGAAACCTGCAACTGGACCTGTAGCTGTGCTACCACCAGAGAAACCAGTACCACCAAGAGAGTTGGTTGGTGCTGCTTCAGTTACTAATCCTCTTTCTTCTTTTAGGAATCTTTCTTGATTCTCAAGGAGTACTGAGGTTACCGATTTTCTATACTTATCAGAAATCTCTTCGATTTCAGAGTGATTTAGAATAGGAGCCCACTTTTCCTGTAGATGTTCTGCGTTAAACATTTAAGTTTGTGGATGATTGTTTACTTGCCCCAACGACTGATTGCCTGCACGTATGCTGACATTGAATCAGTTGAAGGTGTTTCCGCTACTTCCTTAGACTCAGTTACTACTTCAGCAGTACCCTTTATCTCAGGTTTTGTAGAGAAATATGATTCACGTAGTGTAGAAACTTTCTCGCGGAAAGATTCTTCATTATCAAACTCAACAGCTTCCGCTAGAGAAATAAGCTTCTCTTTCTGAGAGAGACTTAAGCCCTCTGCGATTTCTGTCACAATCCCATTCTTAATATAGTTGCCGACTTGCTTAGACAATCCGACGTTTTCTTCAATCGACTCGTTGAGTTTTTCTTCCATAGTATTAAGTTGTCCCTGTAGGTCATCTACTAGGTCAACTTTCTCGTCAGGAATTTCAATGAAATTCTCAACGAAAACTTGTTTGATTCCATCCAATACGGATGTTGCCATCTCTTGCTTAATTCCTGCTTCAACAGCGAGATTGTTTTTCTCCATCCACTGTGATACAGAGTAAGTAAGATACTCATCAACCTTTTCTGCAAGGTCTTTTTTGACTGAATCAATTTCTTCTTCAAGGACTTTTGCATAATCCTCGTGCATTTTGTCTAGCTCCTCGTTTAGACGAGAGACAACAGCAGCTTCAAAGATTGTTTTTGCTTTATCTTTGAATTCCTCACTAAGGTTTTCACCTTCAGTAAGTGCAGCAACGTCAGCAGAAAGGTCAACTTCAATGACTGCTCTTTCTTCTGATTCGTCCTCAGCAATGACCTCGCCTTCTGGCTCGTGTCCTGCTTTAACATCACCTTTATCAGACCATGTTGCTGTTGCAGATGATGCATCAGATGGTTTTGTTGTAGGTGCAGCAGCATTACCACCCGCGACGGTCTTCATTTTATTTGAATCGTCGTCTGGTTTGCTGTTGAAAGGTGTAGGACCGCCTAAATCTTGGATACCCGCAAGACTACTACCGTCAGCACCCAGCTTGGGCATAGGTTCGCCTGGCTTGGCATTTGCGGTTACACTCGATTCATCTAGAGTTTTATTCTCTGTTGACATTGTAGTCTCCGAAATCTGTAATTGTAAGCTATTTGCTATATTTATTTATACTTAGAAAGATTTTAGTAGCTGTTGAAACGCGGAAAGTTTGATTTCTTCCATCTGGTTTTGCGCAGCATTCTTAATTCTTCCTTTGATTTGGTCTATTGTTTGCTCGTGTATAGCACCACCCGCATAGACCCACTCCCTTCCTTCCATAATTCCATTGACGAAAGCGTCAGGAGCAGAAGGATCTGCTACTATATCAGCAGCAGTTGCAAGCATGAAGTCGTCAGCAACGATTTTTATACCGCCCTCTTCCTTGATTGACCCCAATCCTCTTGAAGATACACCAAGTTTTACTCCTTCATCTAAAAGATTCTTAGCAATATTACCCATAGGTGTGTCTAAGATTCTTGCTTTTCCTACAAAGTTATTACCTTCTTGTTTAAGAGAAGTAATCAAATGTGAAACGCGGTCAAGGTTGATAGTAGGACCATCAGGATGACCTAATTCTCCAAGAGAACGTCCCGCCTTAATGTAAGACTCATTGTATTTATCCACTTCTCTCGCAAGAGTTTCCGTGCGATACATACGTCCGTTACGATTTTTAATTGCACCCTGTAAAAATACACCTTCGATAAAATGGTTTTTTCTACCACCCTTACCTTCTGTGATAACTACTTTACAAGTTTCAATCTCTTCCCGAATCAGTTTCATCTGGAGTTTCCTCTGGTGTTTGTGCAACAGGTGCTTCGGCATCTTCTGGTTGCTCTGTGTTTTCAGGTCCTTCTTCCTGAGGAGCAAACATCGCTTTACCGACTTCCTGTTTTTTATCGTCCACAGCTTTAACAGCAGCAGCGTTCATACCAGTTGCAACGTAATCTGAAAGGTCTTTCTGACCTCCAAACAGCGCATTAACTATATCTTGAGCGGCTTGTGTTGGCATAATGTTAGTTTATCGTAATAATTATTTATATATCTCCCTTTTTATAGTCCGCAGGCTTGATACCTTGCTCCGCAGGGTCAACTGGTTCTGGCTCTAAAGACATTGCCATTTGCTCATGCTCCATGCTAGGCATAGCGAGTGGGTCGATTGCTTTTCCTTCCTTAATTTCAGCTTCCATTTGCTTATCTAAGTCTTGGAAGAGTTGCTCTGGTTGCTTCAACACTTGCTTACGCAAATATTCAAGGGAGAAGTAGCGACCAACAAAGGGATCCATCTGCTGCAGTAATGCCATACGAGCATTCTGTATTTCTTGCTCTTTTAATTCAGAGAAGTAATTATCAGCGATGAAATCATACTGTATATGCTCCTTCATCTCATCCCATTCTTCAAGAGTAAAGATACCCTTTAAAACGACTTGAGTTTTTAGGAGGTCACTGAATAAATCAGAGAATCTTTTGCGTAATCTGACTACAAATTTCTGGAATTTTACTTCGTCTCTTGTAATCTCAGCACTTCTTCCAACATTAAATGCGGAATCAGATTCTAAACGTGACTCGGGTACGTTGAGTGAGCGGTAGAGTTTCTTCTGGAAGTACTTGACGTCCTCAAGTTCTCCAAGATTTTGTCCACCTGGGAGCGTAGAGATTTCAGTGCCTCGTCCCCCTTCTCTTCGTGGTAACCAGAAGTCTTCGAGCATTGACATGAATTT
>MDTB01210359.1_pt1 | contig 27130 bp, 26 predicted proteins | sample 811161 | NCBI WGS metagenome assembly MDTB01 (sample SAMN05326650, study PRJNA326480) | marine metagenome | isolation source: seawater | place: Mediterranean Sea | collected 2009 | reverse complement strand
TGGGTGTGGAAGCGCAGTAATGCGTGTAGCTGACCAGTACTAATAGCTCAATCGGCTTGATTTATGCACTGAAAAAAATTTTTAAAAAGATATATCTTTGAACTTAGATAATTTGCAAATAGAAAAATAAATTTTTTTTTATAAACTATTAGATTGCTAAATTTTTCTAAAAAAATTCCTTTTTCTTTCTGAATATGTTATTCAATAAATCATTGATGACAAACATTATATTTCTTTAAATGAAAAAAACTGTAAAAGACTTGAAATATTATCAAAGCATCAAAAAGAAAGTAAAATATGAATTTAAATATAATTCATCAGCTTTAAAAAAAAATATTAATAGTATTTTAGGAACAATAGAAAAAGATTCTTCAGGTTTTTTTGGAAAACATAAAAGAAAAGAAAAATTCCGTGGAGAAATGATAATTGATTTTTTTGGAAAGAAAAGATTTAGTAATTTACTTGATATTGGCGGTGGCTCGGGACATGCATCTACCTATTTAAAAGACAAATATAAAAAAAAAATCGATCTAATTGAACTTAAAAACTCATATTATTTAAATGAATTAAAAAGCAAAAAGAAATTTAATAAAATAATTATTGGAAATTTTGTAAAAAAAAAATTAAAAAAATATGATGCAATTTTATGTTCTCATGTTCTAGAACATCAAGAAAATATTAAACTATTTGTCGACAAAATAAGTAAAACTTTAAAAGAAGGTGGATACTTATGCATAATAGTTCCGCCCAGAAAACCCTTCATTATTAGTGGACATTTGAATTTATTTAATCCTGGATTGTTGATTTATCGTTTAATTTTATCTGGATTGAATTGCAAGAAAGCCCAAGTTATTCAATATGACTATAATATTTGTATTATATTGAAAAAGAAGAGTATTAAGTTGCCAAAGTTACGAGGAGATATTGGCGATTTGGATAAATTAAAAAGTTTTTTTCCATTTAAAATAAGCGAGGGTTTTAATGGAGATATTATGAGTGTAAATTTCAATAAGAAGTTTTTAAAAAAAAATAAAATTAATACTTTTTGTTAAAGCTTTTTGATTTTTCTCAAAATACAAATTAATTAAAAAATAATAGATATCTAGATTATTACAAAAATTCTGAATTAAATTAGTAAATACAACTATAGATTTTATTTAATATATTAACTATAAGTAGCGAAATTTTTAAAATTATTTATGAAAAAAACTATAAAAATTAAAACAGATAAATTACTCACCGATATTACTGAAGAAGTTTCTAAATTCTCAAAAGATTGGGGTAAATCTGGTATAGTAAATATATTTTCAAAACATACAACTTTTTGTATTTGGTGCACTGAGAATGAAATATTACATCATGCAGATGTAAGATTTTTCTTAGACAAAGTAGCACCTAGATGGAAAAATCCAGAAGGTGACCAGCAAAATATAAAATATCTACATGATTTAATTTCTTTAAGACATAAAACGCCTTCCAACGAGAGAATAAATGGACATTCACATATAAGGAGTTTGTTTTTTAATTCGTCAGAAACAATTCCAGTAGATAAAGGAAAATTGATTCTAGGCGAGTGGAAAAGAATATTTGGTGTTGAGCTGGATCCAATTAGACCAAGAGAAATTGTATGTTCTTTTATTAGCTCATAACTAAATGATTTTTTTCATCATTATTAAGAATAATTCTTCTAGAATAAAAAAAAAAAATTTTAGAAAAGTTGGAAATTTTCAATTATGGGAGCATTTAATTCATACACTTAAAGGTCAAAGAGTGTTCATAGACACAGATAGTGATCTTGTAATTAACAAATGTAAAAAATTGTTTCCGTGGGTTCAAGCATATCAACGGGATAAAAAATTTATAAAATTAGAAAATGTGAAAAATGCTAGTCCCACATTGATGATGATCAAAAATTTTCTAAAAAAATATGTAACTAGTGATGAAGAAATAATTGTGACTACACACGTGACATCACCTTTTATAAAAATTAAAACAATTAAAGATGCTGTCAAAAAACTTAAAAAATATGATAGTGTTACCTCAGTAACCAAAGATTTTAACTTTGCCTGGTTAGAAAATAAAAAAAAAAAATTAGTTCCAATTAATTTTAATCCTAAAGTAATTACGAAAACTCAAAATTTAAACCCTATTATTCAATCAAATGGATCTTTTTTTATATTTAAAAAAAAAACATTTATGAAATATAATAATAGAATAGGTAAAAAACCCTATTATTATGAAATTAAATTTCCAGAGTCGGTTGAAATTGATAATTATGAAGATCTTATCTTGGCAAGAAAAATATGCAAATAATTGATGTAACTTTAAGAGATGGAGGACATGTAAAAGATTTTAATTGGCCAATTAAATTCGCTCAGGATTTCTATACAGCAATTAGCAAAATTAAAGAAATCAAATATATAGAACTTGGTTATTGGAAACAAACTAAAAAGAGTAAAAATACATTTTATAATTTAAATTTTGAAAAAGTTAAAACAATTACGAATGGTAAAAAGTTAAAAAATGTTTCAATAATGATTGACTATCATTATTGCTCAAAAAATTTACAAGATTATCCAAAAAGTGATCAAAGTGAAATTTCTATGATTAGAGTTTGTTCGAGAAAAGAGGATATACCAAAGGCATTAAGATTTGCTGAAAAACTTAAGAAATACTCAAAACTTAAAGTTAGTTTTAATATATTTAATTCTACTAATTATAGGAGAGATGAGTTGATAAAAATAACTAAACTAGTGGCGCAACACAAATTAGACTATGTCTACTTTGCAGATACACATGGAGACATGGATTTAGAAAAACTTTACAATAGTTTTAAAAAGCCTTTACACATATTAAAAAAATCTGGAAAAAAAGTAGGCATGCACTTGCACGATCATAGTGGTAAAGGATATTTTAACTATAGAAATTTAAAAAAGTATAAAATTACAAAATGCGACGCATCAGTAAGAGGTATGGGAAAGGGATTTGGCAACTTAAGAACTGAGCATATTATAAAGCCCAAGTACTTTAATATTATTGCTAGCTTAATAAAAAAATATAATGATGTATTAACTATGCCACAGAATATTTATACACTTATATCATCGCAGTACGGTATAACTGATTATTATGCTCTCAAAGCAAAAAATACAAACATGGAAATTAAATCGTTCTCTAAACTTTGCAAAAAAGTTAGAGGCAAAGATAAAGATAACTTTAATATAAAATATTTTAAAAAAAATTGATAAAGAATAAAACATTTCTAATTACAGGACATACGTCAGGTCTTGGAAAAGCATTAAATATAGAATTATTAAAGTCAAAAAATAAAATTATTGGGATAAGTAAATCCAGAAGTAACTTAAAAAATTTAATTGATATTGAAGTAGATTTTTTAAACTTTATAAAACTTAAAAAAAAATTAAATAGAATTAAAAAATTAAAAAAAATTGATTACGTAATCTTAAATGCTGGACTTCTGGGTGATCTAGAAAACCTCTCAAAAATTGACATAAAAAAATTTCAAAATATTTTAAATGTTAATTTTTTATCTAATAAAATTATCATTGACTATTTATTATCAAGTAAAATCAAAATTAAAAATATAATATCTATTTCTAGTGGTGCTGCTCTAAAAGCAAAGTATGCCTGGGGTCCATATTGTGTATCCAAAGCGGCTACAAAAATGATGATGGATGTTTACTCAATAGAAAATAATAAAATAAATTTTATTAATTTGGCGCCTGGATTAATAAAAACAAAAATGCAGAAGCAAATATTTTATACAAAAAAAAAGTATTCTTCACTGAAAAAGTTTAAATATTTATATAAGAATAATTTGATTGACTCACCCGAAATAGTTGCAAAAAAATTAATTAATTTTTTACCTAAAATAAAAAAATCTGATATTGCATTGTATATAGATTTAAGAAATGAATGAAAAATATTTTTATTTTTGATTTAGATGGAACTATTATCGAGTCCAAGCAAAGTATAATTTATTCTTTTAATCAAATATTTAAAAAAAATAATTTGAAGAAAACTAATTCTTCTGAATTTAATAAATTTGCTAATTATGGTAGTCATTTTTATATAAAAAGTAAATTTCCTGATTTAAAAAGAAAACAAATAGAAAAAATTAATAAAGAATTTAAAGAATTCTACCAAAATAATTGTACAAAAAAAATTAAAATAAAAAAAGGGTTAGAATTTTTTTTAAATAAATTTAAAAACAATACAAATTTTTATATTGCAACAAATAAGTCCATATTTGCATCAATTAAAATTTTGAAGTTTTTAAGAATTAAAAAGTATTTTAAAGATGTATATTCTGGGGTCGATATAAAATTCAAAAAACCTTATGGAAAAGAATTAAAAAATAAAATTCATATTTTTAAAAAAACAAAAAAAGTTCTTATGATTGGGGATAGTGAGGCAGATGAAAAATTAGCTAAAATCTGTACTATTAACTTTGCGTTGATTAAAAATGGGTATACAAAAAAAAAAATAACAAAATTTAATAAAAAATATGTATTTAATAATTTTTATAATTTATTTAGAATTATAAATAATCGAACATAGATTTTAAAAATTATTAATTTTCGACTTTTACTGATATTATATAATGAAATAGTCTAGTAAAATATTAATGAGATATTAACAAATGTTAATTTTAAAATTATAACTAAGAGAATAGATGAGTTTTTTTGATAATGATCCTGCGGTTGTATATAAAAATTTGAAAGAAAAAGTTCCTTCTATAAAAATTAAAAATAAAAATTATATGAATAAATTACATAGCCTTAATTTGTCGGAGGACTTTTGGTGGGCTGTAAGTGGAGAATATGCAATTTTGGCTGAATATATAATAATACTCTCGGACAAAGATCCTAGATTTCTAAATGACTTCAAACATGCAATATCAATTAAATCTGAAACTAGTAAAGAAAAAGTTGTGAGTTCTGTAATTATAAACTCCATTGGTAGAGAATATTTTTTAAAAAAAGATTTTAATATTAATATAAGCAAAACTGAAAAAAAAAGTATTGATGAATTGTTAGTAGATGAAGATAAAAATATAATTGCCAATGAAAAAGAGACCATAAATCTTAACGAAAAAATTATAGTTGAAAAAAAAGAAATGCAGCAATTACCCATGATAAATTTTACAAATTTTCTAACTCAATTGAGACTGGATAAATTTAAATCTTTTTACTTAAAAATAACAAAAAAATTTGTCTCAATTCGCGAAAAATCTAATCATCATGATATAGAAATATTAAAACGTAATGATTCAGATCAAGATTTTAATGTAATTTTGCACACTCTTTTGCCAGAATTTCAAGAAAAATATTTTCCAAAATGGTTTGTCTATTTAAGCGAGTATCTAGTAAAATCAAAACACAAATGGGTGACTACTTTCGGACATGGACGTGATATTTATCAAATAATACTAAATGCAAAAAGTTATGAAAAATTTGGACCTAAAAATATTAAAGTTATTCCACACGGCTCGACTTTTAGTATAATAGGTTGGCATATATGGCGTTTTTCATTATTTCCTGACACTAAATTAAACACAATAAATTCAGCTCTCCACATACCAAAATTATCCATACAAAGTAAATCTGATGGAATTCTGTTTTGCCCAATGTCTTTACCATTTGTTTCTGATTGTTTTTCTCTCAATCATTTTTGGGATTTTATGGAGATTTACAAAAAAGCTATACGATTATTCAACCAAGGTGTTAATAATAATAAAAAAATTAAAATAAGATATAAAAGCTTCAAATATTTATCAGGTTTTACAGGCCCTTTTACTCAAGAAGAGTGTAAGATTCCAATAGAGAAAGAAAGGTTCGAAAAAGTTTATCAAAAATATAAATTAATTGTATCTATGCCATTCGGAACCATTTCTGCAAAATGTTTTCAAAATAATATAGAATGTTTAAGTTATAATTATCCATTTACTTTGACAAATAAAAATTCATATTTACAAGCTAATACATTTCCTGGTGTACACACAGAAAGTGATAAATTTTTAAATGAACTAGAAAAAAAAATAAAAGAATTATAATAAAAAAACTTATTCAAAAAAAAAAATATTTTAGATATAGAAGTGTAAAAAAATTTATGAAAATAATTATAACAGGAGGAGCAGGTTTTATAGGTTCTCATTTAGCAGAGTATTTGATAAAAAAAAAACATAAAATTATTATTATTGATAATTTAAGCACAGGTAGAATTGAAAATATAAAAGGATTTAAAAATAAATTAAAATTTATAAAAGCTGATATTTCGAAGCTTGGTAAATGGACAAAAAATTTTAAAAATGCTAAGCTTATTTTTCATTTAGCTGCATTAGCTGATATTGTTCCAAGTATTCAAAATCCAAAAAAATATTTTCAATCAAATGTGGTTGGAACTGAAAATATTGCATCAGCATGTATTAAATATAACGTAAAAAAAATTATTTATGCTGCATCTTCGTCTTGCTATGGAATTCCTGGCAAATATCCAACTTCTGAGAGTGAAAGTATTAAACCTCAATATCCATATGCTTTGACTAAAAATCTTGGTGAACAAATTTTAATTAACTATGCAAAAATTTATGGTCTCCATTTTACATCTTTAAGACTATTTAATGTATATGGCACTAAGTCCAGAACGTCAGGGACTTATGGTGCAATGTTTGGGGTCTTCTTGGCTCAAAAATTAAAAAAAAAACCTCTTACAGTAGTAGGTGATGGAAAACAAAAAAGAGATTTTACTTATATTAGCGACGTTATTGAAGCATTTTATAAAACTATAAAAATTAAAAAAAATTTGCAAATATTAAACGTTGGCACTGGTAAGCCAGTAACAGTAAATTATATTGTTAAATTATTAAATTGTAAGTCTATCACTATTCAAAAGAGACCAGGGGAACCAGACCAAACAAATGCAAATATAAGTAAAATTAAGAAAGAACTTAATTGGAGACCAAAAATCACTATAGAACAAGGAATTAAAAAACTTTTAAATGAAATAAATTATTGGAATAATGCACCTGTATGGACTCCAACAAAAATAAAAGCTGCAACAAGGGACTGGTTTAAATATTTAAAATGATATCTCAAAATGAAATAAAAATTCTAAATAAACTAGAACATATTAAGAAAAAAAATAAGAAAATTGTATTGTGTCATGGTGTATTTGATTTAGTTCATTTGGGCCATATAGAACATTTTAAAAGTGCAAAAAAGTTTGGTGACTATTTAATTGTTTCTGTTACGCAAGATAAATATATAAAAAAGGGCCCAGGTAGGCCACTGTTCAATGAGCAACAAAGAATTGAATTCTTAAAAAATATTAAAATTATTGATGAAGTAATTTTAAGTAAATCAGAGTCTTCAATTGATATAATCAACCTTGTTAAACCCAATTTTTATGTAAAAGGCCCAGATTATAAAGATTATTTTAAAGATAAAACAAAGAAAATAATCTTAGAGGAAAAGGCTGTTAAAAAAAATGGGGGTAAAATAAAGTTTACAAATGATTTTACATATAGTTCTAGCAATATATTAAATGCAAACAATTTTATATTTAATGATGAACAAACAGACTTTATTAAACAATTAAAAAGAAAATTTAATTATAATCAAATTTCTATAATATTAAATAAGTTTAAAAATCTCAAAGTATTAGTAATAGGAGAACTTATAATTGATAAATATTGTTTTGGAGATGTTATTGGAAAATCAGGAAAAGAGCCCCACTTAGTGCTCCAAGAAAATTTTATAGAGCAATACCTTGGTGGATCCGCGGCTATTGCAAGGCATCTGTCATCATTTGTAAAGGAAGTAAGAATAATCTCTCCATTTGGAAATGAAAAATTTTTTGTGAAATTAATTAATAAGAATTTTGATAAAAATATAAAAAAATTTTTTTTTAAACCATACCCAAATTTTTCTACGATTACTAAAACAAGATTTGTAGATAAATTTTCAAATTATAAATTATTTGGATCTTACGTACTGCCAGATAAAACAAATTTAAGATTAGAGAATAATGTTTTAAAAATTATAAAAAAAAATAAATCTAAAACCCATATGACTTTAGTTTGTGATTATGGTCATAATTTTATTTCAAAGCAAATTGCAGGAGAAATAGTAAAAAGGAACAATTATACATTTTTGAATTCCCAGATTAACGCATCAAATAGAGGTTTTCATAATATAAATAAATATGAATCAATAAACTCGATAATATTGAATGAGAGTGAATTAAGGCAAGAACTAAGAGATAATAATAGTGATATTAAATACCTAGCAAAAAAAATGAGAAAAAATAAGAAAATACAAAATTTAATAATTACTAGGGGTGCTAGTGGAGCTATTTTAGTGAATAAAATGAATAAAGTTTTTTCATGTCCTGGATTTGCAAAAAAATCAATTGATAAAGTTGGTGCAGGTGATGCGATGTTATCATTAGCATCACTAGGGCTTAAGTTAAAACTTGAACCAGAACTTGTTCTATTTTTTAGTTCACTAGCAGCTGCTATATCAGTTGAAAGTATTGGTAATAAAGAACACGTCACATATGACAAGTTGGATAGAGTATTAGAGTATATGCTTAAATGAAAAAAATATTTATAACTGGGGGAGCAGGTTATGTGGGTTCAAAATTAGTTCCTAAATTGATTAATTTAGGACATCAAGTCACCGTATTAGATTTAATGATCTATGGTGAAGATGTCCTAGATAAAAATGAAAAATTAAAAATAATTAAAGGGGATATAAGAAATCAAAATATATTAGATCAATATCTACCTGGTCATGATACTTTAATACATTTGGCATGTATATCTAACGATCCAAGCTTTGAGTTAAATCCAACTTTAGGAAAATCAATTAATCTTGATGCTTTTGAACCTCTAGTTCAAACTAGCAAAAATAATGAGATATCACATTTTATTTATGCTTCATCTTCATCAGTATATGGAATAAAAAAAGAAAAAAATGTGACTGAAGATATGCCCTTGGAGCCACTAACAGATTATTCAAAATTTAAGGGTGAGTGTGAAAAAATTTTAAATAGCTATAGTTCAAATAATTTTGTTACAACAACCATAAGGCCATCTACTGTATGTGGTTATGCCAAAAGGCAAAGATTAGATTTGGTTGTGAATATTTTAACGAACCACGCTTATCATAATAGAGAAATAAAAGTTTTTGGTGGAGAACAATTAAGACCCAATGTGCATATTGATGATATGGTTGACTCATATGTTGCATTACTTAATGCAGATCCAAAAATAATTAATAAAGAAATATTTAATGTTGGCTTTAAAAACCAGTCTGTAAATGAATTAGCTTTAAATGTAAAATCAGTAATTGGAGATGATGTTAAGATATTTAATACAAAATCTGATGACAATAGATCTTATCATGTAAGTTCCCAAAAAATAAAAGAGGTTTTAGGATTTGAAACTAAAAATTCAGTAAGAGATGCAGTGGTTGATCTTAAAAATGCTTTCGAAAAAAAATTGTTAACCAATACATTTAACAACGAATATTTTTTTAATATTAAGAGAATGAATTCAATTAAGCTTAAATAAAGATTATCAACTTGTATTAATTAAATAATTTAATAATGATTTAATATACTTAAAAGTAAATAAATTCGTAATCGCCACTATATCTTGAATTTTTAAAAATCCATTTCCAGCTGTTTAAACTAATAATTGTATCAGCAGTTAAAGCCCACGCTTGAACATTAAATTGTTCTTCTTCATTTCTGTAAGACTCAACACACAGATACTGTTTTTTCGCAATTATAGACATATTTTTTAAAACACTAGAAATTCTATCTAAATTTAGGTTATGAAGTGTATTGATTGATATAACTAGATCAAATTCGTTTTCTTTAAATTTAAGTGGTTTATTAAGATCAAAAAATTTTATAAATTTTTTACATTCTTTTTTTGCATTCTTTACAGCATATCTTGAAACATCTAATCCTAAAATTTTAATTTCTGGTAAAATTTGTTTAATTTCATAAATTAAGAATCCTTTTCCACAACCTAGATCTAATAAAGATGAGTCATTTTTCAATTTATAGCGCTTTATTATACTTTTAGCGGTTTCTTTATGATACCCTGTAATATATTTGTATCCTCCATATCCATATTTTCTATTACCATCCCAAAAATTAAAATCATATTTACGAGCCTTTTTCATACAATTAATCTTATTATTGTTTAAGCGCTTAAAATAATCTCTCTTAATTTTTGAATGATTTTTTTGAACAAAAAAACACTCCTTACCAAATATAAACTTTTCCTTACTTTCCAACTTAAGTTTTAAATTAAATATTTCATCTAAGTCAGTGAAATCTTTTTGAGATTTACAAACCCTATTCTCGACTGCAAAATGTAGTTGCTTATTATTTTTTAATATTTTTTTGTAAAGATATGCTCTTTCTGAGAACTTTTCAGGAAGTTGATTAAGACTGTAGAATAAAATGCCATCTATGTTTTTTAAAGATTTTAAAATACTATTTAATATATATGTACTTCCAGGACTTGCATATTCGGCACCGCTGAGCAAATACGTATTTTTTGTTTTTTTACAATAATAATTTAAAACTATATTTTGAATATGCTGTGGAACCCTTTCAGATAAAAATGGTCTACTAAATATGTATCCTTTTAGTTTCATTTAAAGGGATCCTTATACTCCAAGGCAATTTTGGTCATAGGTCTTTCAGTTATTGGCACAAAAAACTCTCCAATTTTTTTATCACCATATGGAGAAAAGATAGTTTTAAACCGACAATTCATTGACCATCTTGTATTTTTCTCTAAATTTACAACATTTCCATGCGGTAAACATTGATTAAAAATTAAAAATTGATTTTTTTTAATACTTAACCATTTCAATTTTTTTCTTACAATTTTAAAAATATCATCACTTGTTTTTGGCTTATCTTTTTTCAAAGCTCTCAAAAAATAATTATAATGTCGTTGAGGTAAAATAAACATTGATTTTGTTTTATTGCAGTCCACAAGTGGGATCCATAAATTAATTTCAAAAGGCGAGTCACCCTGCCAGACATCTGAATGTATAGGTAATAAAGATGTTTCATCATTAGGAAGTTGAATACTTAGGTTGATTTTTGTTTGCATCATAAGCTCGTTACCTGCTAAAGAATAAAGAGCTTTTCTAGCAATTTTAAAATAATTATTTCGAAACTTTTTGTCCTTATTCATTTCATTGTAAATGAATAACCTAAGGTCGTTTATATTATTTTTATCAACTTTTGTGTGCAAAAGATCAAAAGAAACATTTTTTTTTATTATTTTGTGTAACTTCCTTTTAATTAGTCTAGTTATTTGATTTTTTGAATTAATGTCCTCAGTTTGACCTATAAAATAACCGTTTTTAAGGAATAAATCTGATATTTTTTTTTCTTTTTTATATAAATACATTAGAATTTAAACATTAATTAATACTGTTTGGCCAACAATATGATAATAAAAAAAAAATATAAATAAAGAAATTATTTAATGAAAGTAAGATACTCATATTTGAGACAACAGTTTAGTAATTGCGATGATCTATGGTCAAGTTTAAAGAAATTCGTAAAAACTGGTGATTTTACTCTAGGAAAGGAGCTTGAAAAATTTGAAAACTCATTTAGCAGGTTAATTGGCACAAGATATGCGGTTGGTGTAAATTCTGGTACTGATGCTATTAAACTTAGTCTTAAAACTTTGAATATTAAATCAGGTGATGAAGTAATTACAGCAGCAAACACATTTGTTGCAACTGTTGGTGCTATAACAGAACTTGGTGCAATCCCAGTTTTTGTAGATTGTGATGATACATTTTGTATGAATGTAGACTTATTAGAAAAAAAAATAACAAAAAAAACAAAAGCAATCGTTCCGGTACATTTTACTGGTTACATGACTAGAATGGATAAGTTATTAAAAATTTCAAAAAAATATAACTTACCAGTTATCGAGGATGCCTGTCAGTCTATCTTGGGATCATATAAAAAAAAAAATGCTGGAACATGGGGGGTAACAGGTGCTTTTTCATTACACCCATTAAAAAATATAAATGTTTGGTCTGATGGAGGTATCATTACAACAAATTCAAAAAAAGTTTATGATAAATTAATTTTATTAAGAAATCATGGGTTATCAGACAGAGACACAATTAAAATTCATGGATACAATTCAAGATTAGATACTTTTCAAGCAGTTGTTGGCAGTTGGCTTTTACCAAAAGCTAAATCAATAGCAAAAAAAAGAATATCCAATGCTGCTTATATGGATAAATATTTTAGAAAAATTAAACAAATAACCATTCCACCACGATTAGAAAAAATGAAAATTGTATATCACCTATACATCATTTTTGCTGAGAGAAGAGATCAATTACTTAAATATTGTTTAAAGAAAGGAATAGAGGCAAAAGTACACTACCCTAAACCTTTATACCTTCAGGAGGCGTACAAAAAATTGAAATACAAAAAGGGTGATTTTCCTATTACAGATATTCATACAAAAAAAATTATAACATTTCCATGTGATCAACATTTGTCAAAAAGGGAAATTAATTTTGTAATTAAAACTGTAAAAGATTTTTATGAAAAAAAATGATAAATTATATAAATCTTAAAAAACAATATATTAAAGAAAGAAAAAGTTTATTAAGCGTAATAGACAAGACTCTTAGTACTGGAATGTATATATTAGACAAAGAGGTCGATTTATTTGAAAAAAACATTCAAAAATACAACAAAAGTAAGTATTGTGTTGCTTTAAATAGCGGAACTGATGCTTTAACTCTAGCTTTATATTTAGTTGGTGTGAGAAAAAATGACGAAGTAATAACAACTTCTAACTCTTTTGTTGCCTCTACTGCAGTCATTGCACATTTGGGTGCTAAACCAATTTTTTCAGATGTGCTTCCAGATCAAAATATTGATCCCCAAGACATAAAAAAAAAAATTACAAAAAAAACAAAAGCTATCATGCCTGTACATCTTACAGGTAGGCCATGTGAAATGGATGAAATTATTTATTTATCAAAGAAGTTTGGTATTCCAATAATTGAAGATGCCGCACAAGCGATTGGTACAAAATATAAAAAAAAAATGTTGGAAATTTTGGTGAAATCGGTTGTTTTTCTGCTCACCCATTAAAAAATTTAAATGCACTTGGTGACTCAGGTTATCTAGTTTGTAATGATAGAAAATACTATGAAAAAGCTAAAGAACTTAGAAATCATGGTTTAATTTCAAGAAGCAATGTAAAAAATTTTGGGCATGTGTCTAGAATGGATGCAATACAGGCCTCAATATTAAATTTTAGACTTAGAAAACTAAATAAACTCATTTTAAGAAGAAGAGACAATTTTAAAATTTATAATAATTTTTTAGATAAAGAGAAAGTTTTCTTTCCACCAGAAAAAAAATATCAATTTAACACTTACCATACGTTTGTGATACAAACTAAAAATCGCAACAAATTAAAAAAATATCTAATGAAAAAAGGTATTGAGACAAGTATTCATTATCCAAAGCCTATTCACATGCAAACTGCCTATAAAAAACTAAAAATCAAACCTGTAAACCTAGTAAACACAATTCAACAATCTAAAAAAATTTTAACACTCCCAATTAATCAATATTTATCGCAGAGTGATATTAGATATATATGCTCAACAATAAACAATTATTAAATTAATGATTTCAAAAAAAATACAAATAAAACTTTTAGAAGAAATGTTAAAAATTAGATTGACAGAGGAAATGATAGCAAAAAAATATTATGAACAAAAAATGCGTTGTCCTATTCATTTATCTATTGGTCAAGAGGCCACTGCCACAGGTGTTTGTTTTGGTTTAAAAGATTCTGATAAAGTTTTTTCAGCACATAGGTCACATGCACATTACATAGCTAAAGGTGGGTCAATTAAATCTTTATTGTCAGAGCTACATGGAAAAATTTCAGGTTGTGCAAAGGGATTGGGAGGGTCTATGCATCTATTAGACTTAAATAAAGGTTTTTCAGGAGCAGTGCCAATTGTAGGAAGTTCAATTCCAATTGCTACCGGAGCTGCGTGGGCAAATAAGCTTAAAAAATTGAATAATTTAGTAATAATATTTTTAGGAGATGGTGCTACTGAGGAGGGAGTTTTTTTCGAAAGTTTAGATTTTGCATCTTTGAATAAATTAAAAATTTTATTTGTGTGTGAAAATAATTTTTTTTCTGTTTATTCTCCAATTGACAAAAGACAAAGTAAAAAAAGAAATCTTTGTAAGATAGCAAACAGTTTAGGAATAAAGTCAACCTTCATTGATGGGAATGATATTGAAAATATTTATTTAAAAACTGAAAAAATCAAAAAATATATAAAAAAAAATAGTGAACCTTTTTTTTTGTTGTTAAACACATTTAGATATATAGAACACTGTGGTCCAAATAATGATGATCATTTGAAGTATAGAAATAAAAATACAATTAAATTTTGGGAAAAAAAATGTCCTGTAGTTAATTATAAAAAAAAATTGATTAGAAGAAAAATATTGGACTATAAAAAAATTTCCAAATTAGAAAAAAAAATTTTTAATACTTTAATAAAATCATTCAAATATGCAGAAGAGCAAAATTTCCCAACAAAAAAAATATTAAATGAATTTATAGATGCTTAAAAAAATAAAAAAATACTCTGAAGTTATTAGAGAAACTCTGGATTATAATTTAAAAAAAAATAAAAAAGTTGTCTTGATGGGTTTAGGAGTTGATGATCCTAAAGGAATTTTTGGAACGACACTAAATCTTCATAAAAAATATAAAAATAGAGTTTTCGATCTTCCTACTGCTGAAAATGGTTTCACAGGTTTCGCATTAGGTTTATCAATTAATGGCATGTTTCCAGTTATCACACATCAAAGAGTTGAATTTTCGCTTTTGGCATTTGAACAATTTGTTAATCAAATAGCAAAATGGAATTTTATGACTGGCGGGAAAGTATCAAATCCAATGATTATTAGATTAATAATTGGTAGAGGCTGGGGACAAGGACCGCAGCATTCACAAAGTCTAGAAATTTTGTTTTCCCATATTCCAGGTGTAAATGTTTTAACACCTTCAACTCCTCAATCTGTAAGAGGCCTTTTTAATTCAAGTTTTAAAGAAAAAAAACCAACAATTATTTTTGAACATAGGTGGTTGCATGAAACTTATGGTAATTCTCCAAAGATAAATTATTTCACAAAAATAGGAAAAGCTAAAATATTAAGAAGTGGAAGTGATATAACCCTGGTCGGGTTCTCATATTCTGTGATAAATTGTTTGGAAAGTGCCAAAATTCTTAAAAAATTTAACATCAGCGCAGAAGTTATAGATCTACAATCTTTAAGACCATTAGACATAAATACAATTCTGAAATCAGCAAAGAAAACAAAAAAAATTATAATTGTAGATAATGGTTGGTCATTTTATGGAATAAGTGCTGAAATTTCAGCTCAAGTTGCTGAAAAATTATGTAATTTAAAAAATTTAAAAATTGATAGATTGGGAAACAAAAATACTTCAATGCCTAGTACAAAGTCATTGGCTAAATTATGCTATGTAAATCCTTACGATATTGTTGTTTCTGCAGAAAAAATGTTAAATAAAAAATTTATAAATTTAAAAAAATTTAAATTGAAGGAATATTATGCTGACCAACCAAATAAAAATTTTCTTGGTCCCTTTTAGTATAAATTAAATTAATTCTACATATGTATGATCATAAAAAATATTACAAATATTATTAAAAAAATTTTAGAAAATCATAGAAAAAAAAATATTTTGTATCTCAGGGCTATAATACATTTTGTCAGATATTGTTTTATAAAAAGTTATAGAAAAAATAGATGTGTAATAGATCCACCACAAGAATTTTTTTATAAATATGGAAAAATGGGAAATTATTTTTCAATTCTGCTTTTCTTTTTTCAGAAATATTTAAAAAAGAAAAAAATTTTGATTAGTATAAATAATGATTGTAATTCATCTATGGGCCATATTTATGGTGAAATTGGTCAAATTCATAGAATGCAGAAATCTGAGGAAATATATTCAGATAAAGTAGTTTGGTTTGCAACATCCAGAAAGGAAATATTAGGAGAGACTAAGGAGATATTTGAAAATAGAAATTTTAAGATATTAATTGGTGGAGTAAAAAGAATATTTCTTATTTTAGTTGCTATAAAGTATCCATCTATTTCAATTGATGGTTCGATAAGTCACACAAATTATTTTTTAGGAAAAAATCATTCAGATCGTGTTGTTTTTCATGACATGCCAAAAAAATACGCAAAATTAATTTGTAACACTGAAGATTTTTATCCAAACAAGGATAAAGTAAATAATTATGATGATGAAAAGAAAAAATTATTCCAAAACTTAAAAATAAAAAAAAAATATATTGTAATTCAAATAAAAACTTTTTTATCAAATGGAACTCTAGAACCATTAAATCCAAATATTTTTTTAAAGACAATTGAATATTTCCAAAATAAAGATTTTCAAATAGTATTTGCAGGTAGAGAGGAATTCCCTGAGGTTTTTTTGAATAATTCAATAATTAATTACGCAAGATCAAAATATGCCTCAGCTTTAAATGATTTTCTTCTTATTGCCCATTCTTCCTTAGTTCTATCATCAGGCTCTGGATTTTGTTTTTTGCCAGAGAGCTTAGACAAACCTTTGCTAGTAATTAATGCCCATCATATTTGTCAATATTTTGGTAGGAGAACAATATATTTGCCTACATTACTCTCCAGAAAATCAGAGAAATTTAATGCGAGAATTCAACATGAATATCTTTGTACTTATGGCAAACGAAATGGTTATTTTACTTTTGATGATATATACATACATCATATACCAACCAGTGATGAAATTTTTATGGCAGCAAAAGAGTTGGAGGAATATGTAAATAATAAAGTGCCAAAATATACATCTCTACAAAAAAAAATACGTGATAATGACGGATGTCCACTACTTTCTGTCGGATTAAGCAATATTTCCAATTATTTCTTAACTAAACATGAAAATTTTTTTCATTAAGAATTATTGAATTAAAATTTTGATTGATGGGCATTTTGTCATAAAATACTATTTAATTTTAAAATATAAATTTATGTTTACCCATAAACAATCACCAACTCCAAAAGAATGGAAATTGATGACAGATAAACAAAAAAATGAAAAAATCATTGGATGCTTAAAAAAAAAAAATATTAAAAATTTATCATTAGAAAGTTTTAATGATGATGGACAAATAGTTTTTAAAATTGAAGAAAATATTCCAGTAATTAAACGAGGTTTATTTTTAATTGAATTTGAAAAGTTTTTAAAAAATGAAATTGATTACTCATTAACAATTTGGTGTTCGGCCCAAGGAGATAAGAGTAAATTAAGAAATTTAAGAGGTGTGGAAATAAAAGTGTAATTTATGGATAAACTTAATTCTATAACTACAAAAGAAGGTGAGTTAATTTTGGACTCCCATAAACTTAATTACCATTATGATCGAATAGAGTCTTGGGAGAATGGAGAAAGAATTGCTCCTGTTACAGTAGACATGGCTTTGACAAGGGCATGTGGTGCAATGTGCTCTTTTTGTTATGCTATGGTACAAGAGTCTCAAGAAAGGACTAACATTAAAGAAAAAGAGGCATTAAATTTACTAGATGATTTTGCTGAAATAGGAGTTAAGGGTGTATCTTTGATATCAGACGGTGAAAGCACACTTTCAAAATCTTATGTGCCATTTATCCAGCATGCGAAGAAAGTAGGAGTTGATGTTGCTAATGCCACAAATGGTTGGGAGTGGGAGGAGGACAAAGTAGAACAAGTTTTGCCTTTTTTAAAATGGGTTAGGTTTACAGTAGCAGCCGGAACACCAGAGAGCTACTCAAAAATTATGTTTAAAGGATCAGATCATACGCATGTTTTTGATAGAGCAATGAAAAATATAAAATATGCTGTAGAACTTAAGAGAAAAAAAAAACTTGATGTCACATTAGGAATTCAAATGGTTTTGATGCCAGAGTTCAAAGACGAAATTATTCCTTTTGCTAAACTTGCTTTGAATTTAGGAGTAGATTATGGAGTAATTAAACATTGCTCAGATGATGAATTTGGAACTCTTGGTGTTAATTATGAAAAGTATGAAGATTTATACGACACACTTAGAGAGGCGGAAAAATTAAGTAATGATAATACAAAAATAATAGTTAAATGGGAGAAAATTAAAGCTGGAGGAAAACCATCATACAATAGGTTTTACGGGCCACAGTTTTTACTTCAGATCAGTGGAAGCGGACTTGTGGCACCCTCAGGAATGTTTTTTAATGCAAGATATTCTAAATTTCATATGGGAAATTTCTGTGATGAAAGATTTATTGATATTTTTAAGTCTGATAGATACAGAGAGATAATGAATTATCTAGCTTCAGAATATTTTGATGCACAAACAATGATGGGAACATTACCTATTCAACACTATGTGAGTGAAGCATTAGATAATCATGCTAAAAATATTAAAAAAATTAAAAAAAGTGAAGGTGTTGAGCCTCTCCATGTTAATTTCTTGTAGAGTAATATGGATAATTTTTAATCTAGAAAGTTGAAAAGATGAGCAAAAAATATTTTAATGAATACTTAAATAAACTTTCTAGACTTTTAATAAATTTTAATCACGAAGATTTTTTGAGAATAGTAAAATTAATAAAAAAAGTAAAAAAAGACAGGAAAAAAGTAATATTGGTGGGTAACGGTGGTAGCGCTGCTATGGCAAGTCATGTTAGTGTTGACTTGACAAAAATGTGCAATATCAGAGCTGTAAATTTTAATGAAGCCGATTTGTTAACATGCTTTTCAAATGATTATGGTTATGAGAATTGGGTTAAAAAAGCTATTTCATTTTATGCAGATAAAGGTGATCTATTGATATGCATTAGTAGCAGTGGAGAGTCAAAAAATATAATAAATGGTGCGAAACAAGGAAAAAAGGTTGGATGCAAAGTAGTTACTTTAACTGGATTTAGAAAAGGGAATAAAGTAAGTAAAACTGGTCATATAAATTTATGGCTTAATAGTAAAAATTATAACACAATTGAAATGATACATCACATCTGGCTTCTAACAATTATTGATTTTATTTCGAACAAAAAATTTTAAAATTAATATTTTCCTCAGACATTTTTCATCAAATAATCAATATGGAAAAGAGAATTTTTTATTAGATTCAAATGTCTATTTTTTATTTTTTTTGTGTGAAGACCGATCAAGAAACCTAAATCTTCAACCGATTGAGCTCCTCTGAATTTAAATTTATTTTTATTTATTCTAAACAATTTAATGCTTGGTTGGTTTAAAAAGTTACCTGTTAGTATTGGCCTTGTTTCAATACCTTTTGACTCTAAATAAAAAAGTAGTTCCATTTTAACTTTTTTATTCATGCTCTTGTTTAAAAGGATTGGTAAGCCCATATAACTTGGAAAAATATTTTTTGGTATTTTAATGAATCTAAATTGGTTATTCCAACGAGGATCTTTTTTTAGACTACTTATTATTCTTTCTCTATTTGATGTTCTGATTTTAATAAATTGACCCAATCTCTTAAACTGACTAGATCCCATTACCGCCTGTATATCAGAAGGCCTTAGATTAAAGCCTTGATTCATGAAAATATATCTTGGATCTAGTTTTGGGTATTTTTTGGCATTCTTTATATATTGTTTACTATTATTTGAACGAGACCATCCATGTGATCTAAGTGAAACTAAAATCTCATAATCTTCTTTATTTTTGCATAAAACCATTCCACCCTCACCAGACGTAATTTGATGAGAGTAAAAAAAAGAAAATGTTCCAAAGTCGCCAAATGTTCCAAGATATTTATTATTGAGTTTTGCACCTAGCCCTTCACAATTATCCTCAATAACAATTATATTTTTTTTCTTTGCATAATTAATAATTTTATTATTTTCTGATGAAGATCCTAGAACATTTACTAGTGTTATTACTTTAGTTCTTTTGGTTATTTTTGATATTAATTCATCTGCATTTACATTTAGTGTTTCAGGATTTATATCAACAAATTTTATTTTTAAACCAGCTTGATATAATGGCCATAAAGATGTTGGCCAGCAGAGAGCAGGTAAAATTACTTCATCACCTTTTCTAAATCTATTTTTTCTCAAAGGATTACAAGCTGCAAAAGTAGATAATAAATTTGCTGAAGATCCAGAATTTGTCATTACGGCATATTTGACATTAAGTTTTTTTGCAAATGCTTCCTCAAATTTACGAGTTTCAACATTCATTGTAATTTTTCCAGATTTTAAAATTTTACATCCAACCTCAAGATCCTTTTTTGAAAAACCATTTTCTAAAAGCAAATACTTATAATTATTTTTTTTACTGTGGTTACTAAATCCCAGAATTTTATTTTTTTTCATATATATTTTTTAGGAAATATTCATAAGTTGATTTAAATCCTACCTTTAAATTAATTTTTGGTTTAAAGCCAAGTTTTTTCATCAGTTTAACATCTAGTAATTTTTTTTTTATTCCAGAATATTTTCCAGTAAACTTAATTTTTAAATTTAAATTCATTCCCTTCATCACTATTTTAGCATAATCTTTTATTGTATTATCTACTCCAGGACCAATATTAATAATTTTTTCTTTGGGTTTTTTTTTCATAAAATATATGCAGGCATCTGCGATATCATCTGAAAATATCAATTCTCTTCTTGTATTTGGATTTCCTAAAAGAGTAATACTTTTTTGACCTTTGATTTTAGCTGAATGGCACTTATTTATTAATGCAGGATAAAAATGAGAAGTTTCTAAATTGAAATCATCATTTGGACCATAAGCATTTGAAGGTATCAAACTAATATAATTTGTTTTATATTGAGTATTATAAAATTGACATAAAAATACTCCAGCAATTTTTGCCATGGCATATGAAAGATTTGTTTCTTCGGGTTTTCCAGTCATTAAACTTTTTTCTTTCATAGGTTGTTTGGTATTTTTAGGATAAATACAGCTACTTCCTAAAAAGATTATGTCATTTATTTTATTTAAATAAGCCCCATGGATTAAATTATTTTGTATTGCTAAATTTTGGTAAATAAATTCTCCAGGATAGTTTATATTAGCTTTAATACCACCAACTTTTGCAGCTGCTATAATTATTTTATTTGGCTTGTTTTTTTTTAAATATTTATAAACATTATTTTGATGTGTAAGATCTAATTTTTTTCTATCTACAGTAATCACCGTAAAATTTTTTTCTTTAAGTTTATTTAATATGGCTGAGCCTACCATTCCATTATGACCCGCAAGGAAAACTTTGATCTTAGACATATTTTTTGTAATTAAAAAAACTTTTAGTTGTTGATACTAATTTTCTATGATTTCATAAGTTAATCAATAAAAAATGTTGATAATTGTATAACATAAGATAATGAATATGTAATTAATTTATATTCAACTGATATAAATGGAAACCTTAAAAAAAATTTTATCCTTCTTAAATTCTAACGAACGTAAGAGAGCAGCTATGCTGATGGTTATGATAATTTTAATGGCTCTTTTAGATATGGTTGGAGTTGCTTCTATTGTTCCTTTTATTGCTGTGCTAACAAATCCAGAAATAATTGAAACTAATAATATATTAAATAATATTTATATTTATACTGCTAACTTTGGTATAAAAAATAAAGATGAATTTCTTTTTGGTTTGGGAATATTTGCATTTTTGCTATTAGTTATATCAATATCATTTAAAGCTTTTACAAATTATGTTCAGTTACGTTTTATAACTATGCGTGAATACAGTATAGGAGAATTGTTGGTTGAAAGATACTTGCATCAACCCTATAGTTGGTTTTTAAATCAGCATAGTGCAGATTTAGGAAAATCTATTTTGTCAGAAGTTGGTAAAGTTGTTGGTAGTGCCATTAAACCAATGATAGATTTAGTTGCTCAAACTACTGTGGCAATAACTTTTTTAACATTGTTAATTTTAAATGACCCAAAACTTGCAATTACAGTTGGTCTAACACTTAGCGCGTCATATGCTTTAATTTATAAGTTTAATAGAAATTTTATTAATCGACTTGGTCAAGAACATTTAAAAGCGAATGAAATGCGTTATACAGCAGTTAGTGATGCATTTAGTGCGGCTAAAGAAATAAAAATTGGTGGGCTAGAGCAACCTTATATCAAAAGATTTTCCGATCCTGCCAAAATGTATGCCTCACATGAAGCTTCGTTAGTTGTATTAAAACAATTACCTCGATATGCACTTGAAATAATTGTTTTTGGTGGAATGCTATTATTAATATTGTATTTAATGGCTAGAAGTGGAAATTTTATAAATTCCTTGCCGATTTTAGCTCTATATACAGTTGCAGGATATCGTTTGATGCCTACATTACAAACTATTTATATTTCAATTACTGCTCTAAGATTCGCCAAACCATCATTAGATAAACTCTACAATGATTTAAAGTCTTTGAAACTAAATGATCAAGAAAAGAAATCAAAAAATATTTTAATAAAAAAAGATATCACACTTAATAATATTCAATACAATTATCCAAACACCTCTAAAATGGCTCTTAAAGATATAAACCTCTCAATTCCAGTTCACTCAGTTGTTGGAGTTGTAGGAGTTACCGGTAGTGGAAAAACCACAATGGTTGACGTTATTTTAGGTCTGTTAGAACCTCAAACAGGAAAATTAAAAGTTGATGGAAATCCGATTAATAAAGAAAATTTAAGATCATGGCAAAATTCTATTGGTTACGTACCACAACAAATTTATCTTGCCGATGAAACAGTTGCTGCAAATATAGCTTTTGGAGTAAGAACAGAAGATATTAATCATGAAGAAGTTGAACGTGCTGCTAAAATTGCCAATATCCATGAGTTTGTGATAAATGAATTGCCAAAAGAATATGAGACTACTGTTGGAGAACGAGGAGTAAGATTATCTGGCGGTCAACGACAAAGAATAGGAATTGCTAGAGCATTATATCACAATCCACAATTACTTGTATTAGATGAGGGAACTAGTGCTTTGGATAATTTAACGGAGCATGCGGTTATGGAAACATTAAATGGTTTAAAAAAAGAGATTACCATTATTCTAATTGCGCATCGATTAAATACCGTAAAGAACTGTGATAATATTTTCTTCTTGAAAAATGGAGAACTTAATGACGAAGGAAGTTTTGATAAACTTATAAAAAACAACAGAATCTTTCGCGAAATAGCAGAATAAAATAAAAATCATGAAACTCAATATACCTGATGAATTAGAGAATTTATTTGATAGCTTCAGGGAAAAAAATAAAAAAAAAAAATTTTTTCCAAAAATAAAAAATATTATATTGACCAGTAGTGATGGAAATGATTTTCCTTTTATACATTACACCGCATTAGGAATTGGAAACCTAATTTTTACTTATCTTTATGCTTTATATATAAAATTAAATATCAAAAATTCTAAAATAATTTCATTTTTTCCATTTAGAGTTCACCCTTTAATTAGAAATCTTAATTATATGTACAACAGATCATCATTTGAATTTAATTTTAATTTAAATCATTTAAAAAGATTGCTTTATTTTTTTGAACTAAAAAATGCAAATAAAGAAATATTTATAAAAAAAAATAATTTATTTTTAAGCACTGATATTGTTAATCAAGATGAGCTAATGTTTGAAAAAATATCTAGCTTAGATTTAGATTTAATTAAAAAAGAGATTGCTCCTAATTTCAACTTAGATTATTCAATTAAAAATAATAATGATCTCAAATTAATATATGACAAAGATAATTTTATTTCCGTTGGATTACATTTAAGAAGAGGGGATTTTAAGACAAACAGGAGTGCTTCAAGTAATTTCAATACTTCACCAGATATACAAGATCAAATAAATATTATTAAAAAAATAGAGACAAAAATTAAGGTTATAAATATTTATTCTGATCAGAAACCAAGCTTAACTTTAAAAGAATTAAATGGAGAATTAAAAAATTATAAATTAAATTTTTTTTCAGAAAAAGCAAATGGAACTAAAGTATTGCAAGATATGGCAAAAAATGACGTAATTATTTTGTCTAATTCAACGCTATCAACGTTATCTTGTATTTTGTCTAATCAGTTGGGATTGTTTAATAATCAACTATTTCCAAACAAATTAAAAAAATATTTTAAAAATATTAAAGAGATTTAAAGTTTCTATTAAAAAAAATATTGTTCACATTTTTCTTAAAATCTATATAGGTTAGGATTTGCAACTGAAATAAGAAAAAATTTTAATCATATGAAAAGAAAAAGTAAAATTGAACAATTCAACGGAGAAGTTATTGATTTATTTGATATTATAAGAATTTTAATAAAAGAAAGGTTTTTGATTTTAGCTCTTTCGTTCAGTTTTACTATCGCTGGCCTAGTATATTCAATGAATATTCCATCTAAATTTTATGCAACTATTACAGTTGTAGGGTTTTCAGACTCAACATCTTCTATGTTTCACTATTATGACCAAGCTACTTATTTTGAGTCAAATAATATAAAGACAGATTCAAGAGATGATTTAAAAAATAATTTATCAAATGAATTGGTAAGAGAAATTCTCTATACAACAAATTTTGAAAAATTTATAAAAAGCAATAAAGTCGCAGATCCTTTGATAAAACATTTAAAAGAAAAAGAAATTACAATTGAAGAATATATTAGAGATCGCGATAATCTTGAAAAAACCGAGTTAAATAAATCATTCGATGATGATAATTTATTATCTCAATTTATTTTTAATTTTCCAGAAGACGTAAATGGTGATGAAATTTTGAATGAATATACATATTCTATTTCTCTCAAGGTATTAAAAAATTTCTTATTAAATATTGAATCAATTTTAATACAAAAACTTAATAAAAAAAACCGAGCAATAAATATCGCAAAAGAGATGGGAATTGTTTTACCAGATAATACATCTTTACAACAAGATGAGTATCTAAAAGGTAGTAAGTTATTATCAATGGAAATAAAGAATTTAGACCGTGAGATTGATTTCCTTAAAAATTCGTTAGAACAACTTCAAAATCAATTGATAAATAATGATGAAATCTTAATAAGTAACCCATCATTTTCGTTTAAATGGCAGCCAATAGTTTATAAACCTTTTGTTCAAGAATATGCCAAATCAACCATTCAAAATACAATACTTTCATGTATTCTTGGGTTTATTTTGTCTTTAATGATTATTTTTATAAAAGTAAACTTTAAAAGAGTTTTTAAAAAATAGATTTTAAAAAAGAAATTGTCTGAATATTTTTAATGTTTTTAAAAGTTTCTAAGTATAATCATATAAATATATTAGCATTATTAAGTTCGTTAATAATTCCTTTATTAGTTTTTGGACCATTTTTTCCAGACCTAATTTTGAGCATATTGTCATTGGGGTTTATTTTTTTTACACTAAAGAATAAAATATATTCTCAGTATAAAAATATTTATTTTTATATATTTTTAATATTTTGTTTAATTTGTTTAGTTTCTTCAATTCTATCTGATAATGTTTTATTAAGTTTCGAAAGCTCATTATTTTATTTTAGAATAGGTGTGTTTGCTCTGTTTATCTCTTACCTGATCAATAAAGACAAAAAAATTTTAGATTATTTCTATTATTCTTTTTTAATCACTTACTCAATATTAGCATTTGATGGATTTTTTCAATACTTTACGGGTTTTAACATCTTTGGTTATGAATTGTTTAGTGAGAGAGTTTCGTCTTTTTTTAAAGATGAACTTGTCATGGGATCTTACTTGGTAAGATTATTACCACTTTTTCTTGCTCTCTATATAATCAGAACAAATAAAAATAATTATGAAAAATTATTTTTTTATTCAATTTTTATACTTACCTATTTATTAATTTTTTTATCTGGGGAGAGAACAGCTTTCTTTTTTTTACATTTGATTATATTTTTTAATATTATTTTATTACAAAAAGAAAAATTAATTAGAATAATAATATTAATATCAATTATCTTTGGTGCTTCTTTTATGTTTTCAGATCCAAAATATTATGATCGCCATATCCTTCTTCCCTTAAAACAATTTGGATTCAACGATGAAAATCAAGATAAATACATATTTTCTCCACAACACGACTCCCTTTATAGAACAGCCTGGAATATGTTTTTGGATAAACCAATAATTGGTCATGGTCCCAAAATGTTTAGAGTATTGTGTAAAGAAAAAAAATATGCTGAAGGAGAAACACCTTGCAGTACACATCCCCATAATTTTTATGTTCAATTACTATCAGAAACAGGATTGATAGGATTTTCTTTCCTATTTAGTATTTTTTTATTTTTATCTTTTTTAATTATGAAACATTTGTATAAAAAAATAATTTATAATAAGCCTCTTTTTTCAAACTATCAAATATGTTTATTATCAGGGGTATTTATTGCTTTATGGCCATTATCACCAAATGGGAGTTTCTTTAATAATTATATGATGATATTATATTCTCTGCAAATAGGTTTTTTAATAAGTAAAAAAAATTTTAGATAAGATAAAATTATAAATATTTTAATAAAAATATCGTTAATAATATTTTTTACATTTATGAATATAATATTAATTAATTATATCAGAGTTTTTAATTGAAATATCGAGCAGAAATAGATGGATTGCGAGCACTAGCAGTTATTCCAGTTATTTTATTTCATTCTGGGTCTGAATTATTTAGTGGTGGTTTTGTCGGTGTGGATGTTTTTTTTGTTATAAGTGGATATCTTATAACAACAATATTAATTGAAGATATCTATAATAATTCATTCAGTATTATTAATTTTTACGAGAGAAGAGCTAGGAGAATATTGCCAGCATTATTTGTTATGGTATTGGTCACATTATTAACTGGCTGGTTTATTTTAACTCCATATTTTTATAGAGATTTATTTCAAACAACTTTTTCGGTAGCATTTTTTGCTTCAAATATTCTACTTTACATAAAAAGTGGATACTTTTCTGCT
>MDTB01211101.1_pt1 | contig 27133 bp, 27 predicted proteins | sample 811161 | NCBI WGS metagenome assembly MDTB01 (sample SAMN05326650, study PRJNA326480) | marine metagenome | isolation source: seawater | place: Mediterranean Sea | collected 2009 | reverse complement strand
TTATTTTTTTTTGTGATAAAGACCACGGTTCATAAAATCCCATTGGATGAATAATTATTTTTTTTTTTAATCTATGAGCTATGAGGCTAGTTTTTATATAAAAATAAGTCCATCCGCCAAAAATATGAACAATATCACATTTGTCGATCGACAATTCTAAATGTTTTTTGTCTTTATATATTTTACTTTTTTTGTGAATAACGATGCTTTCAATTTTTTTTATTTTACAAATATCAACAACTCCTTTTACAGCTGTATATTGTCCTCCAAATGAGGGGCTAAAGTGTTCTGAAATAAAACAAATTTTCATTAAACTTAATAATCTTTAAAGAAATTTTGTGAGTAATTTTCTACAAGAAGCATAAAAATTTCATTAGTTAATATTTTTTATTATATCTTAATTTTTTTTTAATATAATTTGAAATCTCATTTACGTTACAAGCACCATCAAGATTAAGGTAGTTTTTGTTACATTTAAAGCTTTTATAATTTATTTTTAAAGCTTTTGAAAAAAATTCAAAATGTTCGTGCTCATAATTTTTATTAAAAATTTCTAAAACTAATGATTTAGGCTTCATGAAAAATAAATTAGTCAATCCTGCTCCATGATAACCAACCATTATTTTACAATTTCTTGCGATATTGATTTGAGTCTCAAAATTACATTCTTCGAAAGAAACTAATTTAAAATTATACACTTTTAATTTATCAATTAATTCTTTTTCATTTATTAATTTACGCCTAATTGCATTGGATCTAGAAACAATTATATATTTATAGTCTGGATTTTTTTTAAACAAATGGTTTTTAAATACTTTTTTTCTAAAAGTATTAGCTAAATATATATATTCATTTGAAATTATTTTTTTTTTGTTTCTAATTAACCATCTGTTATTAGGGTGAGATAAATAGTTACAATTTATAAAAATTGAATTTTTAGATGTTGAATAAAACTTAAATCTTAAATTTGAAAAAGTTTTTTTATAAGAATTTGAAATTAGATATTTTTTTAAGTTATCGGGCAACCAAACTAAACTGAATTTTCTTTTTTTACTAAGATAAATCAATCTAACAAAAAATTCATGTATAGCATGTGAATAACTATGTGAATATGGACCGAAGAGGCAGATCTCATTTTTTTTAATCTTAATGACTTTTTTTTTTGAAGTATAAAAAATCAATTTAGATAAAAGTCTAAAATTAACTCGTATATTGATAAATTTAAATAAACTAATTTTTCGCAATTTATCTAAATGATAATTTTCAAGAAGTTTATCACCATAATAATTTTCAATTAATTCAAAAGAAGGCATTTTTAAACAAATATCAAATTTCCTTTTGAATTTAGAAAACAAAAAAATTTTTGACTCATAATTTTTTTTTATCTTAAAATTAGGGGTTTTTTTTACTGGCCAACCAAGTTGATCAAGGTATCTTTTATATTTAATCATCACAGGATATTACATATAGTTATTCAATTATGATTAAAAGTAAATTAAATAAAATTGATCTTGTCATACTTGCTGGAGGACGTGGTTCTAGAATATCGAAATTTACAAAAAAAAAACCAAAACCTCTAATAAAATTTAAAAATAAATATTTCATATCTTATTTAATTAATTACTATTCTAAATATCCTTTTGAAAAAATTTTCATATTAGCAGGTTATAAAGGAAATCAGATTTATAAAAAATTTAATAAAAAATTATCAAATGGAATTGAGGTAAATTGTATTGTAGAAAAAAAAGAGCTTGGAACTGGTGGAGCACTTAGTCAGTTAAAAAAGAAAACAAATAATAATCTAATAGTTATGAACGGTGACTCCTTTGTAAAAACTGACTTAAGAGATTTTTTCATTAACACTAAACACAAAAATTTTAATTATATTTATCTTAGTAAAAATAAACATTATAAATCTAATAAGATCTTATCTAATCTAAATATAAATCGAAGTTTATTGGTAAATTTTCAAGGTAATTTAATGAATGCGGGTATTTATTATTTTAAAAATTCAATTTTAAGTAATATCGCTAACAAAAATATTTCATTGGAAAATTCTATAATTTATAAATTAATTCTAAAAAGGAAAATTAAAGGTAAAATAAATAACTCAAAATTCATCGATATTGGAACTTATAAAAATTTATCTTTTGGAAAGAAAAATTTTCATAAACAATTTATTCAACCAGCTGCCTTTTTAGATAGGGATGGGGTTATTAATGTTGATTATGGATATGTACATAATATGAAAAATTTTCATTTAAAGCCAAATGTTATCAAAGGATTAAAATTATTAAATGAGTTAGAATATAATATATTTATTGTTACTAACCAATCGGGGATTGCAAGAGGAATGTTTACAGAGAGAGAATATCTTTCTTTCTACAAAAAAATAAAAGAATATTTTTTTAAAAAAGGATGTTTTATAAATGATATGCAATATTGTCCATTTTTAAAAGGAGCAGTAATAAAAAAATATGATAAATCAAGCAAACTACGTAAGCCAGGAAATTTGATGATTTTAAAATTAATGGATAATTGGATTATTGATACAAAAAAATCTTTCATGCTTGGAGATCATAAAAAAGATCAATTAGCGGCAAAAAAAAGTAAATTATATTTCGAATATGCTAAAAATAATTTTTATAATCAGATAAAAAAAATTACAAAAAATCTTAATAGTTATTAATAAACTTGATATCACAGTTTTGGAAAATATTATTCAACTCTTTTATTCCATCATCAAGAGAAACTTTTGCTTTAAATCCAGCTTTTTCAATTTTTTTATTACTTACAAAATAATCTCGTTTATCTGGATCACTTCCCTTTGTATTAACAATTACAGAAGTTCTTGGAACAATTTTCTTTATTTTTCTGGCTAAATTAATCTTTGAAATATTTGCTGATGATAAACCTAAATTATAAATATTATTTTTTAATTTATTATAATTTTTGATTGAAAATAAGAATGCATCTACAATATCGTTTATATGAATAAAATTTCTTCTAAATTGTGGTTCAAAGATCTCTAACTTCCCCTTTTTTACTGCAGTCTCAACAAAATTATTTACTATTAAATCTGTTCTCATTCTAAAAGAATATCCAAAAACCGTTGCCAATCTAAAACAAATATAATTAGTATGCGTAGATATTAATTCTTCGGCTTCTACCTTTGTTCTGCCATAAAGAGAAATAGGATTTAGTGGCGTATTTTCATCACAAAATTTAGACTTTTGACCAATACCATACCCAGAATTAGTTGTTGGATATAATATTTTTTGATTTTTTTTAATTAGACTCAGTAATAATTTAATAGATTTTACATTTACCTTTACAGCTTCCTTTTTTCTTTTTTCACAAAGAGGTGCACCAACTAGTGCTGCCAAGGGAATTATGAATTCTTGATTAGATATTATTTTCTTTAAATTTTTTTTTTTTGTAATATCTAATTTAAAAAAAACAAAATTTTTTTTAGAAAATAAGTGACCTAAAGAATTTTTTTCGTATTTTAAAATATCAACTGCTGTAACTCTATAACCTTTTTCTACAAACTTAGTACACAACATGGAACCTAAATATCCAGCTGCTCCTGTTATTAAAATATTCTTCATAAAATAATTATACCTACAATCATCTATAGCTCTTGTCTACAATGATCTAATAATTTTCTGACAGATTCATCAAAAGAAATTTTTGGTTTCCACCCCGTATCTTTTTTAAATTTTTTACAATCAGCAATTTGAAGATCGACATCCTGAGGTCTTAGTAACTTTTTATCTAATTTTGGAATAATCTTTTTTTTACTTAATTTAAGAAGTTGTTTTAAAAATCTTTCTACTGAGATAATTTTATCACCACAAATGTTGTAAATTTCCCCGATTTTTCCTTTTACAGCACACAACCAATATGCTTCCATAGCATCTTCAATATCAATAAAAGTTCTCACACTTTTCAAATTTCCATGAAAAATATATTTTTTATTATACTTTTCACACTCTGCTATTTGTTTTGCAAATGCTGTTTGAAAAAGATTGTGTCTTCTAGCATTTGTATATGAAAACATTCTAGTTATTATTATCTTAAAATTATAATTTTTACGATAAACCTGTGATAGTAGATCTTGAAATGCTTTTGTTACTGCATATGGATTGATAGGAGCAATTTGATGATTTTCTTTAATTGGCATCTGTCTTTTTTTAACATTGCCATAAACCTCTGATGTACTACAAATTATAACTAGTGGTTTAAGTTTTAATTCTCTCAGAGCTTCTAATAAATTTGCAGTAATAATATTGTTATTTTTAACATGTGCTAAAGGATGATCAAAAGAACCCCTTACATCAGCGTTTGATGCAAGATGAAAAATCAAGTCAGGTTTAAATTTTTTTAAACTTTTTTTAAGTTCATTATAATTAGTTAAATCAACTTTTGTAAAATTTATCTTTTTTTTATATTTTTTTTTTAATAATTCCAAATATCCTTTTGATCTATAGAGACCAAATAATTTAGTATTTAAATTTTTACTTATTATATGTTCTGCCAAGTAGCTGCCACCTGAACCAGTTACACCTGTAATTAAGCAACTTTTAAACTTTCTATTCATATTTTATGTTGTTTAATATTTGACAAATAATTTTTATTTTTGATTTTTTAAGACTTGGATAGTTGCCAATATAATAACCAAAGAAATGAACATGGTCTACATTCTTAAAATTTTTTAAATCAATATCTTTTATATAGCTTTTAAGATAAGGTTGTCTTAATTGATTCCCACCACCTGCATTTCCCCTTCTAAATTCAATATTATTTATTTTTAAAGTTTCTTCCAACTTTTTTCTATTTGAATAATTCTTTTTTTTAAGAATGAGTGGAAAGGCATAATTAGAACATCCTTTAACATTAAAATCTGTTACATAATAATTAGAATTAATATTTTCTATAAAAAATTTAAAATTATTATTTCTTTTAACATTATTTTTTGTGAGATTTTTAAGTTGGCTTAAACCGAAAGAAGCTGAAATTTCATTATTTCTTAAATTATACGATGGATATAAAAAAATAAATTTAGGTGACAATTTTGGATATCTTTTTATAAGTTTTTTTTCAAATTTTTTGTTACCTGACTCTCTTGCCATCCCATGAGACCTCAAAATCTTTACTAATTCAAAAATTTTTTTATCATTAGTGCAGACCATTCCACCCTCAATTGTTGATAGGTGGTGAGCATAATAAAATGAAAAATTTGACATCATTCCATATGATCCCAATTTTTTATTTTTAAATTTTGCACCATGTGACTCGCAAACATCTTCGATTAAATCAATTTTCTTTTTTTTTAATACGCTTAAAAGTTTATTCGATAAACCATTAAATCCTTGAATGTGGGATAAAAACACTCCTTTTGTCTTTTTGTTAATTTTTTTAATAATTTGTTCTTCATCCATACATAAATTATTAGGATTAATATCGACAAACACAGGTTTAAATCCGTTTTGGATGACTGATGCAATATCAGAAATCCAGGTTAAAGTTGGAACAATCACTTCGCCATTACCTTTTAAAATCTTTAATGCTAACATACTTAATAGATTTGCAGATGAACCTGAATTTACAAAAATGCTATATTTAACACCCAGCCATTTAGACCATTTTTTTTCAAATTCAGCAACTTTCTTAGATTGAGTAAAGACTCTTTTTTTATTTTTTTTTAAAAATTTTATTACATTCGTAACATCCTCTTTAGTAATATTGTTATCCATTAATGGATGTGTAAAATTTTTCATTTTAAACCTTAAAGTAAAATTTTAGTAATTTATATTTGATAAAGTATTTTAAAAAATTAACTACTAAAATTTTATAAATCCATAATTTATTTGCCCCAAATTCTAGAGAAACTTTTGCTTGCTCAAAAAATGCTAAAAACCCATTAAAAGAATTACCTCCTAGTCTAAAAAAATAATGAATATTTTCATTTCTCTTAAGAACGTATTTTTTTTTATATAACCTTAGCAAAAAATGATAAGCTGTAGCTAATTTGTATCTTTGAGTGAACATTCCTTCTCTAAGTACTGATGCTTTTCCCATCCAGCCAATATCAGGTGCAATATTGTGGTAAAGTAAATCATTAATACCTTTTTTTTGATCCTTAATCTTAGAAACATCATTAATTATGGTGCCAAAATTAGGTATCGCAATATCAGCTCCGGACTCTAGAGTATTTATTAATTGTGATAAATAATTTTTCTCTCCAAGTTTATCATCAGACATTAGAATACAAAAAAAACTTGTCTCAACTTTTTCTAAACATTTATTAATTCCATCTTCAGCATTCTTGTCTTCTTTTGAAATTACTTTTAAATCGAAGTTATATTCTTTTACTATTTCAATAGTATTGTCTTGAGAAGAACTATCAGCTAAATACAAAATAAAATCTTGAAAATCTTGTTCCTTTAATGAATTTAAAAAATATTTAATATATGTTGATGAGTTTTTAGTTGGTAAAATAACTGTTAATTTTTTCATTTTTTTCATTATTAAAAATTATTCTTGAACCCTCATTTTCAAATTTAAAATTAGTAATCGTAAAATTCTTAAATGATCTTTTAAAATTTAATATTTTATCCTTATTAACATAAAATAAAAAAAATCCTCCTCCACCTGCTCCGAGTATTTTTCCACCCAAAGCCCCACTTCTAATAGCTTTATTATAAATTTCATCAATATATTTTGAAGATATATTTTTACTTAGTTCTTTTTTTTTCTTCCAACTTTCATCCAATAAATCTCCAAAATCATCTAGTCTATTTTTTTTTAAGTATTTTTTTGCTTTTTGAACATAACTCTGAATTGATTTCATTTCTCGTATTTTATTGTTTGACAATTGTTTAACATATGTGCTTGCAATATCATGGGCTCTTCTTTGATTTCCTGTAAATACAAGATAAAGTCTTTTATTTAGGTTATTTTTTGTTGTGTCTTTTATTTTCAGTTGATTAACTGAATAAGAACCATCTTGAGTGAATTTAATAGAATTGAATCCTCCGTAAGATGCAGCAATTTGATCTTGTGATCCTACTATTTCTTTAAGGACTTTTTGTTCAAAATTTAAACTATTTTTTGCTAATTCTTTTTTATTTAATTTAGAATTTTGTAATGATAAAAAAATATTCATACAACCTACAATAAATGATGAACTAGAACCCATTCCACTTTGTGCTGGAAGGTCTCCATCATAATGTAATTCTATTCCTTTTTTGATTTTCATTTTTTTAATAATATTCCTTACAACAATATGTTTAATATCTTGAACTTTTTTAACAGCCTCTATGTTTGAGTAAACAATTCTGTACTTATGATCAAAAAATTTTGGTAATTGTCTACATGAAACATAAATGTATTTATCAATTGTTGATGATAATACTTCACCTCCATGTTTTCTATACCAATTGGGATAATCCGAGCCTCCACCAAAAAAAGATATTCTATAGGGGGTTTTTGAAATTATCATAATCTGAAAATTATTTTTTATTATTTATTTCTAATAAGTCGATTTATGTTTTTTAATATATTAGTAATCGATAAATTATTTTTATCTAATAATTTTTCTCTTCCTAAATTTTCATAAATAAATTTATCTGGTAATGATAGTCCACACACATTACTTTTAACATTTTCTAATATTATAGATTTTAAGCCGCCACTTGCTGTTTGTTCATCAATAGTTAATACATTTTTATAATTTTCTATTTTTTTTTTTAATTCACTTGGAAATGGCTTGCACCTTATTAACTCAATTAAATCAACTTTTGTTTTTTGAGCTGGACGGAGTAATTCATGTGATTTTATTGCTCTTTCTAAAATTGTTCCATGAGAAATTATTAACAAATTTGCTTTGTTATTTTTTTTAATATATCGAAAACCTTTTTTAATTTCTTGATTACTAACTGATTTTTTAAAATTAATGCCCGCTTTCCTGTCTAATCTAACAAAAATAGGCGTTTTTATTTTTAATGAATATTTTGCTATATTTCCAGCTACGGCTGAGTCAGATGCAGTATATATTTCAGCATTTGGGAGAGATCTTAAACATGCTAAATCCTCAGTCGAATAATGTGTTGGTCCAGAATTTGCATAACTCAGTCCTATACCAGTAACAATTGAACATACGTTTAAATTCATCAAACATGTAGCTGTTTTATGTTGTTCAATGCACCTTAGCGCTAGAAAAGGTGCCATTGCATATGCATAAACTTTTGCTCCATCTAAAGCCATACCACATGCAAAATCAATCATGTTTTGTTCGCAGATACCCAAATGTACAAATTGACCTTTTAGATCTTCTCTGAAAGCATCTAGTGCTGGGGCACCGAAATCAGCACTTAGAAAATAAATTTTTTTATCTCTTTTTGCTGCTTTATAAATTGCTTTAATGAACGCATCTCTCTGAAACTCTTTATTAATATTTTTCATAATTTTTTTTTAGATCATTTTGCATTTCTTCATACTGTTGTTTAGAGATTGGATTAAAATAATGCCATTGAGCTTTACCTTCCATTTTTTTAAAACCTTTTCCCTTGATAGAATTAACTATCAAACACTTGGGTCTTTTAATTTTTTTGAATTTTTTAAATTTTAAATCTAGTTTTTGAAAATTATGAGCATCACACTCCTCAGTATATATTCCAAAACTTTTAATTTTTTTCATTACATTTCCTAACGACAAACAATCTTTTGGATTTCCTAAAATAATATTATTATTCACATCTAAAATAATTGTTAAGTTATCTAGTTTTAGACTGGATAGTAAAAGTAACGACTCCCAAGTTGAGCCTTCATATAACTCGCCTTCACTAATAATTACATAAACTTCTTTTTTTATCTTATTTTTTTTAGCATAAAAAGCTATTCCTGTTCCAAAGCCAATACCATGTCCTAATGATCCCGTTGCAGTTTTAATTCCTGGTATTTGGATATTACCAAACATCTTTAAAATTGATTTTTTTACTCCCCAATTATTCCATTCACTCTTTTTAATAATAGATAAATCTTTTAATATTGGATATTGTCCAACTGTAGCGTGGCCCTTGCTTATTATCAAATCATCGATTGGTTCAAATGAATAATTTTTTTTTCTTAAACGTAAAAATTTTCCATAATATAGGACAATTAATACATCCATAATTGAAAAAACTGAACCCGGATGTCCCTCTTTTAAAAGATAAAACTTTTCCATCAGTTCTTTTCTCATTTGAAAAGCTTTTTTTTGATATATTCTAGTTAGCATCTATTAAAAAGTTTTTTTTACAGTATTTATAAATATTGATAATTTTACTTTATAAGTTTCGTATACTAAATATATGTATTTATCAAACAATTTGTGGTGAATTTTAAGAATTCAAATGCTCTTCAACTATTTTTCTTTTCAGCTTTATTTTTGACATTTCTTTAATATTTTCAACAGCCTTATTTCCAAATCTTTTTTTAATTCTCTTTAAAAAATTTGGACTTAAATGATAATTAACAAACGCGTCATCTCTTAATTTTAAAATTTCCCATGATTGAAGTTTTTCTGTTGGTAAACAAATTGTATCGTGGGCATGAAATGAATATCCGGAATAACTTTTTGGCATCTCAATACCTTTTTCTATGCCCTCCTTGTATAATGCACTACCTGGTAAGGCCATAGCAGGATAAGTATTCCATCCGGAAGTACAAAGCTCTAAACTTAATTCATAAGTTTTTTTAATTGTCTCATAATCATCACCTGGCAACCCATACATATAATTTGCCATTACATCAATATCCGCTTCATGGACTTGCTCCACTATTCTCCTAACATCTACATCCTCAAACTTACCTTTTGCAACTTCAAGTCTAACTTTTTTATCTCCACTTTCTATCCCTAGACACAACCATTTTATTCCTGCCTTTCTAACAATTGACAGTACCTCTGGGTTTTTAACTGTATCAATTCTTGAATAAGCCCACATTCTTAAACTATCATCTGTATTAAGTTCACCTAACTTTTTACACAATGGTAAGTAGTATTTTGGATTAAGTAAAAACATTTCATCTGTAATTCTAATAGTTTTAACACCCATATTAATTAGTTTTGTAAATTCATTGATTATAAATTCCGTGCTCCAAAATCTCATTCCACTATAATTAGAAGAAACACCTATCTCATCCTCATCATCTCTATTAATTAAATTAATCATACAAAAACTACATTTAAATTGACAACCTAATGAAGAGTGAAGAGCAGCGTAAGGGCTTCTTTTATCCTCATCATACTCTGCATGCCACATAGGAGCTCTATATAAATCTAAAGGATGACTCTTATAAGGTAAAAGATCCCATGCATATCCAGGTAGATCTAAATCCATCCTATTATTTGGCACTACTTTCTCTGGTTTGTTTAAAATAATTTCCTCTTCATTTCGAAATGCTATTCCATTTATCTCTTTAAGTTCTTTGCTACTAAAGTTTGCTAAATTTAAAATGTTTTTAAGAGCATAAACCCCTTCGTTGGTAAAAACAAAATCTATACTTTTTTCATCCTCTAATGCTTTAACTGGTAGAGCTTGAACATATGAGCCAATAAATGAAATTGTTAAACTTTTATTTCTTATTTTTAAATATTTACTTAATACAAGAGCGCCTTCCATATTTGTTGTTCCAGCATTTACGTTTTGACCATAAACTACAAAAACAATTAACTTTGGATTTAGAGATTCTATTCTTTCATATATTTTTTCCTCACTTAAATTTTCTGCATTTGCATCAATTATTGAAACATTAAAACCAAAACTTCTCATTGACTGAGCTAAAAGTAATGACCAAGTAGGCGGCTCAATAGCTGTATATTTTGATTTAAGCGATTGATAATTATTTCCAATTGTGGGGTTTATAAAAACTGTATCTATCATTATTAAACACTATCTAACTTATTAAATTAGTAAGTTTTTTATAGTACTAAATTCGAACAAAAAATGAAATAATTAATTAAAATTGATAATTATTATAATTACAAAATAGACAACAAATTGATGTAAATTTTCCGTTAAAATTAATTAATTAAACTTATAAAAATCATCATCAATTAGGAAATTAAGTTATGTACCCACACAATCAATATGTTGATGAACCCATATTATTTAGCGGTAAGTAAATAAGTTTAATTAATTTTATGTTTTTTATATATTAAATAAGATCTAATTATTCATGAAGACAAATTTATTTTTTGTAATATACATTTGTAGGACAATTTTATAATATTATTAAAAATATAGCATTATAATCAAATCATTTATGAATTTTTTAAAAAAAAAAAATTTTAAGATTAATTAGCTATATTGTTGCAAAGTTTGTTGATTTAAATATCTCTTACTTAAAAAAAATTAATAAAAATAAGCTTATTGCGATTGATAATTTTTCTTTTGGAGACTCTTGGAGATTTTATATTGATAAGTATTATGAAATTCAAAACTCGGATAGAAAAATTATAATTTTTTCAATAAATGATGAAAGAGTTGTAGAATTTTTTTTTCAAAAAAAAGATTACTCTAAAATCTTAATCTTAATTCCACTAAAATTAAGCTGGATAATAATTGAAAGTTTAAACAAATTTAAAAACTTTAGATCTATTACTTCAACACATTCAAGATTAAAAAGTTATCATTTTACCAAAAATCAAAAAAAACTTATTGATTATAAATTAAAGAAAAAAAAAATTTCTAAAAAAATTAAACAATTAAAAAAGGACAATTATATCACTTTTTTTTTAAAACATTATAATGATAATTCGGAAGATTTAAGTGGTTCTAGATCTCGACAAACGAGTGATTTAAAAAAAATTTTTGAAATATTTCAGTATCTTATAAGTCAAAAATTGAAAATATTAATTTTAGGTAATGATTTGGATTTAGGAACTTTATTAATAAAAAAATTAATAAAAAAAAAATTTAAAAATAAAATTATTTTTTTTAAAGAATTTAGTGAAAAATTTTCACTTGCTGATCAAATTTTTGCTATAAAAAATTCAATTGGATATGTTGGCTCCTCTGCATCACCAAGTGATGTTGCCCTATCACTTAATAAAAAAGTTTTGGTATTTGATCGAATATACCATGATTATAGACATCCTGGATTATTAAAAAAAGGAAACATTGAAGAAATATATTATGATAAGAAAAATAAAAATTTAAAAATGCTTTATAAACGTATCCAAATAAAAAAAAGCAAACCTCAGATTCTTAAATATACAACTCAAGTTAAATTAACTAATAAAAAATTTATTATAATTGAAAATAATTCTAAAGAGATAATTTCAAATATAAAAAAATTATTTAATTTTTAATTGATTTTAAATTTTCATTAAGAAATTTTAAAAACATCTTCTTTGTAAAGTCTAATGATATCTTATATTTAATTGCTCTAGAAATATCTAAATTAAAACCATTATGATTATTTCTATAATTTATTTTTACTTTTCTAAATCTATTAAGATTTTTCATTAAGTATTTGATTTTAACAGGTCGTTTTGATCCTAACACAAAAATCCCAGAAATCTTTTTATTATCAATGCATTGCTTAATAACATTGCTCAAGGTTTGAACATGTATTAAATTATTAAATCTAAGCTCAGGATTAAATAAGTTTAAATAATTATTTTTACTCTTAATTAAATAAATTAATTTTGATAAAAAATTGTGTTTTGATTTAAGACCAATAACACCAGGTAATCTAAATATTGAATAGTCAATATTGTGTTTTTTTGAAAACTCAATTAAATCTTTTTCCATAATCAATTTTGTCTTTCCATAAAAATCAGGATTATTTATAGTGGTTTTCTCATTGATTTTTTTTGAATTAATTTTTCCATAAACTGACAGAGATGATAAAAGGATTATTTTCTTGATCTTTTTTCCACCAATTAACTTTAATATCTTTCTAAACCCAACAACATTGGTATTAGTCAATTTTTTTTTAGATAGTCTATAGTCAGGTATGGCTGATGCACAATGAACTAAAATATCAAAATTATCTCTTAAAATAATTTTTTTATCTAAATCTAATCTTTTAATCTTGATATTTTTAATTTTTCTTAAATTATTTGGATAAGTATATCGATAAGTGGATGTAATTTTAAAATATTTTGATAAATATAAAGAAACAGTATTTCCTATTAATGTTCCTGCTCCTGTGACTAGTATGTTCATATAATTTTTTAATTTCAACTTATTGATTATCTTATATAAAGAATTTTAATATGACAAAAAAAATTCTTATTATTGGAGGTGGCGGGTATATTGGCACTGAACTCTCAAACTATCTCTTAAAAAAAAAATACAAAGTAGCTTGTTTGGATACTTTTTGGTTTGGGAATAAGCTAAATAAGAAAATTACCAAAATTAAAAAGGATGTAAGAAAATTTGATTTTAAAATTTTTAATAATTATGAAATTGTGATTAATCTAGCCTATTTATCAAATGATCCTTTGTGTGAAATCAATGCTAGGGATACATGGGAAAGTGGACCTTTGGCAACTTACTATATGATGGAGGCCTGTTTAAAATATAAAGTTAAAAAATTCATCTTTGCCTCCTCCGGGAGTATTTATGGATTAAAAAAAGAAAAAAAAGTAACAGAAAAATTAGGCTTAGACCCCATTACTGATTACAATAAATCTAAAATGATATGTGAAAAAGTAATTGAAAATTATAAGAATAAAATAAAAACTGTAATTTTAAGACCTGCGACAGTCTGTGGGAATTCGAATAGATTAAGATTAGATGTTGTTTTAAATTTATTTTGTTATCAAGCATATTTTGAAAAAAAAATAAATATTTTAGGTGGTAATCAGGTCAGACCATTATTGCATATAAATGATATGATTAGTTGTTATGAATTCTTTATAAAAAAAAATATTACAGGAACTTTTAACGTGGGATTTGAAAACCTAAGTGTAAACGAAATAGCTGAAAGTGTAAAAGCGATAATTCCTTCAGAAATTAAGATAAAAAAAAGTAATGATCCAAGAAGTTATAGAATGAATGCAGACAAATTAATTCGAACCGGATTTAAACCAAAATATAATCATAAACATGCAATAATTGACCTAAAGAAAAGATTTCAATCAGGATTTAAACCATCTGAAGAAAATTGGAATTTAAATTGGTTATTGAAAAAAAAGGTTATCAAAAAAGGTGAGTAATTCAAAAATACTAAGTAATATCTCTAATATTGTTAGATTCAATATAATAGAGCAAACTTATTTAAAAAAATCAGGCCATTTGGGTGGTTCACTGTCATGTGCAGATATATTAATAAATTTATTTCATAATTATATTTTTAATAACAAAAAAAATAAATTTATTTTAAGTAAAGGTCATTGTGCTCTTTCACTTTATAGCGTCCTATATCAAGCCAAAAAATTATCAAAAAAAAATTTTAATAGCTTTGCAAATCAAGGAACTTTATTTGGAGAACATCCATCACCAAAAATAAAAAATAAGTACATTAATTTTTCTACTGGATCACTTGGACATGGACTAAGTTTTGGTTCTGGAATTGCTTATTCAAAAGTTTTAAAAAAAAAGGCTGGTTATACATTTGTGCTAATGAGTGATGGGGAAATGAATAGTGGTACAGTTTGGGAGTCGGCTATGCTGTCAAGCAAGTTAAACTTGGCTAATTTGATAGTAATTGTTGATTATAATAAATTTCAAGCAACAGGTAAATCTAATGAGATTTTAAATATTAAGCCTCTTAACGAAAAATGGAAATCTTTTGGATGGAAAGTGTTAGAGTGTAATGGTAATAATCATGAGTCTATAAGTTCAAGTCTTAAAAAAATATTTAAAGACCAGAAAAAACCTAAAATACTAATTGCTCACACCATTAAAGGTAAAGGAATTGATTTTATGGAAAATGATAATAATTGGCATTACAGATCACCATCGAGGGATGAATTAATCAAATCGAAAAAACAACTTGGTATTAAATGAGAAATTTTTTTGCTGAAAGTTTATATAAAAAAATTCAAAATAATAAAAATATTATTCTTTTATCAGCAGATATAGGAAATAGACTATTTGATAAAATTAAAAAAGATTTTCCAAAAAATTTCTTAAACTGTGGAATAGCCGAACCTAACATGGTAACGTTTGCCGCCGGTATGGCAAAAGAAGGATTTATACCAATATGTTACACCATTACGAATTTTTTAATTTACAAATCAATTGAACAAATAAGAAATGATGCAATTTACAATAAAAATAAAATAATTTTAGTTGGTACAGGATCGGGAATGTCATATAATCATCTCGGGCCAACACATCATTCTTTAGAAGATATAGGCCTTTTAAATAATTTGCCTGAATTAAAAATTTTCTCCTCATCTGATAATAATGACTTAGAGGAACACTTGAAGCATTCGATAAATTCTAAAAACCAGTTTACTACATACATTAGAATAGGTAAAAAAAATGAACCTTTAATAAATAAACCAAAACCAAAGATAAATAGAATTAATTACGTTAAAAAAAATAACTCTAATACAGCATTGATATTTACAGGTCCTTTATCAGAATGTGTCAATAAAGCCTATGAAAAGCTAAAAAAACTAAAGATTAAAATAAACATAATTAATTTGCATCAAATAAAACCTTTAACGGCACCAATGATAAAAACTCTAACAAAATATAAATATATATATACAATAGAGGAACATTTCCCAAATACAGGTATTAAAGGAATACTAAGCTCCAATCTTAGCAATCAAAATGTAATAATAAAATCAATAAATAATAAAAATAATTTTATCCCTCATTTAGGTGATAGAGAATATGTAAGAAATAAATTCGGTATCTCTAGTAGTAGAATTTCTAAAATCATAATTAATGATGCGAATAAAAATTGGAATTGATTTAGATAATACAATTATTAATTATCAAAATTCATTTAAAAAATTTTTAAAAGAAAAAAATATTTTTCAAAAAAGTCTTAATAAAGATAAAACTAAATTTTTAGCAAACAATAATTCAAAAATTAAAAATTGGACACAAGCTCAAGAAGAAATTTATGGTTTCTACCTAAATGTTGCAAAACCTTTTAAATATTTTAAGGATTTTGAAAAATTTGCGATCAAGAATAAAATAAAACTTTATATTATCAGCCATAAAACAAAATATAGTCAATTTTCAAAAAAGTATAACTTACAATATGAGTCAAATAGATGGATAAAAAATAATATTAATAAAAATAAATATAGTGTATTTTATCTAAGTACGTTGAATAAAAAAATCAAAAAAATAGAAGAAATTAAACCTGACTATTTTATAGATGACTTGATTAAAATTCTTAAACATAAAAATTTTCCCAAAAAGGTGAAAAAAATATATTTTTCAAAAGTAAAGGATAAAAAAATAAAGACTTTTAATGATTGGAAAAAAATTAAACATTATTTAGCTAAAAATGAAGATTTCAAATAATTCAATTAAATCAAAAAAAAATGTAATTATAAAATTTTTTTCAGATAGAAAAAGGTTCAAAAGAGAGCAATACTTTTACTCTAAGTTTAAAAATAAAAATCTTAATATACCAAAAATACTCAATATAAATGATAATACAATTTCTTTTAAAGAGTATAAATTTAAAAAAATAAAATCACAAAAATTATTTTTTAAGGCATTAATTAATTTTCTGATAATAACAAATAAAGTAAAAAATTATGAATTATTTGCAAAAGAAAATTTAAAATCTTATAATAAATTACATAAAGATATAAAAAAAAGATTCAAAAAACTCTGCAAGTTAAAAACTGAAAAAAAATACTCTCTAAAAATGAAAGTTATAAAATTATACATTAAGAAAATACTGACAGAAAAACATAAAAATGTGAAATTAACTAAAATCAATTATCTGATATCACAGTCAGATATTGGTTTTCACAATTGTGCAATTTTAAATAAAAATGTTTTTTTTTATGATTTTGAATACTCAGGGTTAGACCATCCTATTAAATTAATATGTGATACATATTATCAACCAGAGAAAAAGATTGATAAAAAGTATATATTAAGATTTATAGATAAGTTAGAAAAAAGTTTTCGATTTAAATTACCAAAAAATTTTTTAATCTTTGAAAAACTTTTTAAAATTAAAATGATGTTAATTATCCTAAATATTTTTGTAGCTAGCAACATAAGTAATGTATCAAAATTAAAAAATAAAAAAAAAATAGAAAAACTTAAATCTCAAAGGCTTAATAAGGCTTATAAATACATTAAAGTTCCATTTATCTATGAGTCGAAAAATTAAAAAAATTTTAATAATTGGCGGAGGTTTTGCAGGTGTAGCAACAGCAAGACTTGTATCTGAACTAAAAAACTCAAAAATTACTTTATTAGAAAAGTCTTCTAATTTAGGAGCTGGAGTAAGAACTAATTTTTATGGAGGTCATCCTTATACTTTTGGACCAAGACATTTTTTAACACACAACAGAGATGTTTTTGATTATTTAAATAAAATTGTTCCAATGAGGAGTTGTGGTGATCATGAATTTATTACATATGTTGAACAAGATAATCAGTTTTATAATTATCCACTTCATTTAGATGATTTAAAAAAAATGCCTGATAAAAAGAAAATTGAAAAAGAGCTCTCAAAAAAAAATGTGTTAAAAATCAAAAATTCCAAAAATATGGAAGATTATTGGATTAATTCAATAGGCAAAACACTATATGGAAAAACAATTGAAAAATATAATAAGAAGATGTGGTTGGTAAACGATAATAAAAAGATCGACACTTTTAAGTGGTCTCCAAAAGGTGCAACTCTCAAAAGTGGTCCAAGAGCAGCATGGGATAAAGCGATATCTGCTTATCCTATTAAATTAAATGGTTACAACGATTTTTTTGATAAAATAAATAAAAGAAAAATAAAAGTAATCCTTAATGGAACTTTAAAAGTTAAAAATTTAAATAAAAAAACTTTTATCATAAACAATAAAATTCAAAAATTTGATATTGTTGTTTCGACTATATCTCCTGATTTTTATTTTAAAAATAAATATGGTGAACTTCCATTCATAGGCCGAGATTTTCATAAAATAGTTTTTCCATCAAAAAGTATATTTCCAAAGAATGTTTATTTTTTATATTATGCAAATAATGAGAAATTTACACGGCTAGTCGAATACAAAAAGTTTACTAGACATAAATCAAAAACAACATTAATCGGTATGGAAATACCCTCACTAAATGGAAAACACTATCCAATACCTTTTAAAAAAGAGATTCAAAAATCCCACAAATATCTTAAAAAATTTCCTAATTGGTTTTTTTCTATAGGAAGAGCTGGGACTTATCGATATGAAGTTGATATAGATGATTGTATTGAACAAGCAATGGAAATTAAAAAGAAGATTAAAGATGAAAAATATAGCGGCGCACTCCCTTTAGAAAAATGGTGGAAAATATGAAAATACTAAAAAATTCAAAAAATCTTCAATCAATAAGGACTCTAAATAAAAATAAGAAAATAGGTTTATGCCATGGTGTTTTTGATATTCTTCATTACGGACACTTAGAACATTTTAATGAAGCAAAAAAAAATTGTGACATACTTATAGTTAGTGTTACATCAGATAAATTTGTAAAAAAAGGACCTAATCAACCTTACAATAGTGAAAATAAGAGAGCTGCTATAATACAATCTCTTAAGATGGTTGATTATGTTTATATAAACAATACTTTAACATCAATTGAAGTAATCAAATTTCTCAAACCAAATTTTTATTTTAAAGGAAAAGATTATTTAGAAAAAGATTTCACAAATAACCTTAATAAAGAAATAAAGGCATTAAAAAAAACCAAAGGTAAATTCTTAATTACTAAAACTAAATTAATGAGCTCAACACGTATTCTTAATAAAAATTTAGTTGAATGGAGTAAAGACCAACTTAAAATTTTAAACATTATTAAAGAAAGATCTTCTTTTAAAAGTATAGAGAAAATTTTTAAAGATATATCAGGCCAAGAAATCACACTAATAGGAGAGCCAATAATTGATAGATATACTTATTGCGAAGTATCAGGCAAGGCAACAAAAGATCCAACTTTATCACTTGTTAAAAAAGACTCTTATAATTTTTCTGGTGGAGTTATCTCAATTGCTCAAATATTATCAAAATTTTATAAAAGAATTAATTTAATTACTTTTGGAAAAATTAAGAATTTGAAGAAATTATTTACTAAATTCCCAAATATTAAAATTATAAGTATTTCAAACGAAAAAATTCAAGAGAAAGAAAGGTTTATTAATGAGGGTAGGCTTCAAAGATTAGTTCAGTTAGCAAATTATAAAAATATTCAATTTCAAAATAAAGAAAAGATTATCATTAAAATGATGAAACAAATTAAATCTTTGAATAATGAAAATATAATTATTGCAGATTTTGGAATTGGACTATTTTCAAAAGATATAATTAAGAAATTAGAAAAATTACAAAAAAAACTTTATGTAAATGTTCAGACAAATTCTTTGAACATGGGATTAAATCTTTTTACCAAATATAAAAGATTCAAATACATGTCGCTTGATCTAAAAGAATGGCAAATTGGCTTTCAACTGCAAAATTCAGATGAAAGAATAATTGAAAAAAAAGCTAGTAAATTAATTGGCCATAAATCTATTACCTTAGGTAATAATGGAAGCATCTATTTAGATAAAAAGAAAAAATATTATTCACCAGTGTTTACAAAAAACGTAGTTGATACTACTGGGTGTGGTGATGCATACTTCGCTATAACATCGATGCTGATCTCTCAAAAGAATATTAGTGGGTATTTAGTTCCATTTTTAGGAAATGTTTATGCGGGCATGCATTCTTTACATCTGGGAAATTCACATATAACTGAAAAAACTACTTATTTAAAATATATCAATAGCCTTACTAAAATTTAATGAATTCAGATTTTTTTATAAATAATGGGTATCAAAAAATTAATTTGGACCAAAAATGTATTAATCAACTAAAAAAAATTTTAATAAAAAAAATAAAAAAAAAAACTAAAATTCGTCAAGTAAATTTAAATAATTTTCATAGCTATTATCCTGAAAATAAGATTAATAATTTAAGATTATATCTTTATAAAGAAATAAACGCTGATAAAAAATTTCAAAGTTTAATATATAAATCTTCACAAAAATTTATAAACGAGTTGGTAGGTAATGAAATAGCCAAAAGTAAGTCGAATTTATCAATACAATTTCCACAAGATGATAAATCTCTTTTAAGTATGCATTCAGATTTTTTTAGTGGTGAGTCTTTGTTTCAAGTAAATTTATGGATACCTTTTGTGGATGTAAAAAAAACTAAATCTATGTTTATTATAAACCCAAAAAAGTCATTAGAGATTCTAAAAAAGATTAAGAACTCCAAAAAGATAACTTTTTCAACAATTCAAAAAAGATATAAGAAAAATATGAAATGGCTAGATGTAAAATATGGTCAAGCAATAGTATTTTCGCCCAATTGTCTTCATGGCAATGTTACTAACTTAGAAAAAACAACAAGATGGTCAGTAAATATTAGGTACAAAAACTTATACAGTCCCTACAACAGTATTTTTGGAAATGAAAAAAAAATTGGCACTTTTTATAGTGTTTTTTCAAAAAAACTAATTACTGAGTTTAACTTAAAATATAATTTTAATGAGTTTCAAAAATAATAAAAGCAAGATTTTAAGAGGATATGTTCAAAATAATAGGTTTGGCCCATATTGTTTACCTGTAGTATTCCAAAATAGATTATTAAAACAATATTGTGATGAAAAAAAAATGATTTTTGCTTTACCACAAGGAGAAATAGTTTTTTCCAAAAATTATATACAACTTAGATCTTTAATTAAAAAATTAAAACCGAATGAAGGTATTATTATGATTTCAATTTTTATGCTACCTGATCAAAGTTTAGATAGAAATAAAATTTTCATAAATTTGATGAAAAAAAATATAGAATGTCATTTTTTATTTGAAAACCTTATTGCTAAGAGTCAAAAAGAATATGAAAAGATTAATGATCTTATAAAACTTAACTTATATCATGAAGATAGTAATCAAATATTCGAACAATTGAAAAAAAAATGGAATTATTGAAATATCTTAGATGCTTAAAGTGCATTAAAGGACGAATAAATAGCAAACTTTATAAAAGTAAAAATAATCTTTATTGTAAAAAATGTGGAGAAAGCTATCCAATATATAAAAATATTCCAATTATTTTATCTGAAAAGGGAGATTTTTTTCATTTAAGAAAAGCATTAATGTCAGCGAAATATAGAATTAAAAAATATGGAAATTAATTTTTTAGATAAACTTCCGCAAAGAAAAAAACCGATGAAAGGTAGAGTTTCAGTCACAAATGAGGATAGAATTAAATCTTGGCGTTTAGATAAGTATTATTTTGATGGGTCAAGAAAACAAGGTTACGGTGGTTATTTTTATGATGGAAGATGGAAAAAAGTAGCTGAAGCTATGATTAAACATTATTCATTAAAGCACAATGCAAAAATTTTAGATATTGGATGTGCCAAAGGTTATTTAATTAAAGAATTTAAGGATATTTTAAAAAATTCAACGACTATTGGAGTTGATATATCAGATTATGCAATTGATAAATCTCACAAAAAAATTAAAAATAATTTGTTAGTAGCAAACTCCATTGAACTTCCTTTTGAAAATAATTTTTTTGATTTAATTGTTTCTATTAATACATTGCATAATATTTTAGATTTAGATTCCTTAGAAAAAACTTTTAAAGAAATAAAACGAATTAGTAAAAAAAATATTTTTATAAGTCTTGGTGCATATGAAAATAAGAAAGAAAAAGAAAATTTAGATAAATGGGCAGTAGTTGCAACTTCATATATGCATAAAAAAAATTGGTTAAAATTTTTTAAAAAAAATAATTTTAAATGTGATTATAGTTGGTTTAAACCTTTTTAATGACAAAAAAAATAATAATTCTTGGTGCAACTGGTGGATGTCTTGATTTAATAAATCTTATTGATGATATAAATAATAATGAAAAAATAAAAAAATTTGAAATCTCAGGTTTTTTGGATGATAATTTTAAATCCAAAAAGGTTAAAGGAATAAAAATTCTTGGTAAATTTAAAGATGCTAAGAAATTTGAAAAATCGCATTATTTTATTACAGCGATTGGAAGCCCACATAACTTTAGACAAAATAAAGAGGTTATAAAAAATTTAAATATAACAAAAGAAAGATTTGTAAAATTAATACATCCGAATACATTTATATCTAAATTTGCAAAAATTGGTTTTGGCTGTGTTATTTTTCAAAATGTAACTTTATCAACAAATGTAGTAATTGAAGATTTTGTTCAAATTTTACAAAATACTGTAATTAATCATGATACTAAAATCGGTAAATTTTCAAAAATTAATACTGGCTGTAATATTAGTGGAAGTGTAAAAATTAAGAAATCCTGCTATATTGGTGCTGGAGTGATAATTAAAGAAAATATTTCTATAAATGAGCAAAATATTATTGGTATCGGGAGTCTTGTATTAAAAAATATACATGTTAAGAATTCAACAATATTTGGAAACCCGGCAAAAAAAATAAAAATTAAATAATTATGGATGCATCTGATTTTGACGCTAAACATGACGAAAGATTCCATTTAAAAGGAAAAAGTACATTACGTCATCGACCTAAAGGTAAAAAAAATATTTTATTAATTGGGCCACAGACTGAACTTGTCTCAGCTGAACGTTCTTTTATGGCTCCAGCTCTTGGTGTTATAAGACTTGCAGGATATTTAAATAAAAAAGGACATTATGCAGAGTCTTTTGAGCCAAATTTACCAATGCTTACAAACGAAGGTCCTTTTTTAGAGGAAGTATTAAAAAGTAAAAAATGGGATATTATTGGTTTCTCAATATTAGAGGAGACTTTTATACATGATATAAAAAATATGCAAATTGCTGAGAAAATTTGTCCAGATGCAATTTTTGTTGCAGGAGGTATTGAGGCACAATTTAATTATCAAAATGTTTTAGACAAAACTCCTTGTAAGATTGTTATTATTTCAGAAGGTGAAAAAAGTCTTTTAGCCTTAGCAAATGGTACAGAAATAGATAACATACCAGGGATAGTCTTCAAAAATAGCTCTGTACCATTAGATCAGCATACATTTGATTTTGCAACTTCAGCTATAGATTGGGAGGAATTACCATATGAAAAATATTGGGATTATTATTTAAAGAAATATGGAAATAAGGTTACAAAAGAAAATATTGAAGAGATTCATACTGTAAGAATATTTTCTAGAAATAGATGTCCTATTGGATGCAAGTTTTGCAGCTCTACAAACCAGATAACCTGGGGTTCTGGAGCAAAAGTTCCTGTCATAAGTGCATCTGAAGATACATTAATTCATAACATTAAACGAGTAGTAGAAGCCCATCCTCGAGTTAGAACAATTTATTTAACTGATGATGATTTTTGTATCGTTAAAAAAGGGGTTATTAGATTTTGTGAAAAAATAATACATGAAAAAGAAAATGGAGGAATTCCAAAAAATCTTACTTTTATGGCCTTTTGTAGAGCTAGTGACGCTTCAGAAGAAATGTTTACCTGGATGAAGAAAGCAAATTTTAGAAGATTAAATATCGGTATAGAAAGTTTTTCAAATAAAGTATTAGAAGAAATGAATAAGAGATGTACTGTAGAAGAAAATCATCATTGCCTTAAAATATCAAAAGAAATTGGTGTAGGTGCATACTGCAACATAATTGTTACAACTCCTGAAAGTACCCTTGAAGATGTTGAGGCTACGGTTAATAATGCATATGAATATACTCAAGATCCCTTTTATCATGTTGGTGTTACTTTAGGAATTAAGCCTCTAAAGGGTACGGATTATTTTGAGACATTTAGTGACTTCAAATCAAGAATTGTAAAAATTGAAAATAGCAATTCTTTTTTAAAATATGACGATCTAATATATGCAAATGATCCAAGAGTAAAAACTCTGCAAATTAGATATTGGAATGAAATTGATGATTTTATGACCAATGAGAGAGAGAGAAAAGATATTAGACATGGTAATGCTAGAAACTTGTCTGCTCTAAAATTAATTTTTCTTAAAAAAATAATTAAGGATATTAAAGACAAAAGATTTTCTTTAATAAATGAAAATTACGAAAATCAAAACAAAGACGATCCTTATAACGAAAGACAAACAGTAGATATAGATATTGATGTTGAGTATAAGGCTGATAAGAAAAAATCAAAAAGTCCAAAAAAATCAAGATACGGAAGCTGGGCATAAAATATACAATAATTGACAATAAAGTTTCAATTTTGTATATCTATAAAATCTTGAAATGCATGGTGGGAAATCAGTGTGAAATTCATTGGCTGTTCCTGCAACCGTAAAGTCGGAGCGCCACCCAAGATAGTCCGTTGTTGAATGATGGCCAGGAAAAGTCTAATTCTACTATGAAAAATTAACATCGGCATATTATTAACTGTTTCCATGTAATAAGTGGAGCGCTAAGAAAGTAATGATCATGCACCGAGTTTTTATAGTCACAATTTTATTATTATTAACAACAAATGTTTATGCTTTAGATGATTGCAAATGGAATAACCAAGAAGGGATTCCATGTTTAATTATTTCTAAAACTAACAATACATCCAAAATTTCTAAAGAAGGAGTAAATAAAGTAATTATAACAAAAAATGAAATTGAAAACTCAGGGCATACTAATTTAACTGATATTTTAAAATCAGTTAGTGGATTAAATATTTACCAGAATGGAGGACAAGGACAATCATCATCTGTATTTATGAGAGGATCAGAGTCAAATCATACTCTTGTATTATTAAATGGGATAGCTATTAATGATCAGTCAGTCACAGATGGAATGCATGATTTTGGTCAAGACTTTGTTCAAAGTATTCAACAAATAGAAATTTATAAAGGTTCTAGCGGAGCTCATTTTGGACCAAGTGCAATAGCTGGGGCGATAAATTTTGTAACAGCAATAGATTATACAAATTCATACTCTGTCAACGGATTTAATGACAGAAATAATTCTACAGATTTTAACTATACCAATATAACAGATAATGGTTGGCATCTAAATATAAATGGCGCAACAAATCAAAGTAATATTCATAGCGTCAAACCTCAGGGACATGAAAATGATGGAACGCTGAACAAACAAATTAATTTTAACTCGGAAAAATTCGTTAATGATAATACTAAATTTAAATCAACTATTTATGTAAGAGAAACAAGATCATATTATGATGATTTTAGTAATAACGGAGATTACGGTTATGTTATGGATAATACAATGCACGCTATTCAAACTAGCTTTAACAGGCTTAATAAAAATACTGAAGACTCACTTATATTTCATTGGCAAGCTTATGGTAAACAAATTGATGATGGTGGTTTTACAGATAGTTATGATAGTCAGGCTTTGGTAACAAGATATGAAAAACAAATTAATTCTTTAGAAAAATTATCTTTTGGGTTTGGAGCTGAATATAAATATGACTGGGGTGCCTTCATCAATGAAGGCGCTTCATTTAATTCTGCTACAAAAGGACATGTTAAAGACTCTGCGGTATTTATAAATACTGGTTTTGAAATTTTAGATAATACTATCATTTCCCTATATGGAAGAAAAGACAATCATAACACAGCTGGAGGAAATAATACCTATAAAATAAATTTGTTACAAGAAGTTAGTAATAACTTTAATATTGGAGCAAGTACTTCTACTGGAGTAAGGAATCCAACTTTATATGAATTATTCGGATCAAATAATTTTGGATATAAAGGAAATATTAATCTAAAGGCTGAAAAAAGTAAAACCAATGAAATTTTCGCTTCATATAATTTTTTAAATAATTTAACTTTATCTTCAACTGCTTACAGAACAAATCTTTCAGATCGTCTAGAATTTAATAGCTCATTCACTGCAGTTGAAAATAAAGTGATAGATCTAAATCATGATGGTCTAGAAAATGAATTAAAATATGAGGGAAAAAATCATAATCTATCTGTTTTTGCAGACTTTGCCACAAGTAAAAAAATAAATAGTCAAAAACAATTGAGAAGACCTGATACAAAATATGGATTAAATTTTTCAAAAAAATTTATGAGTAACAATTATGGCGATTTTAATATGAATTTAAATTATATTCATACCGGTAAGCATCTTGATATTTCTTCAACAACTAAATTGACGAAAAGCACAGATATTGTGGATATAAATTTTTCAAAAAATTTTAATGGATCAATTTTAAGATTTGGTATCACTAATTTACTGAACGAAAGATATGAAAGACCGCTAACTTTTAATACTGAGGGAAGACAATTTAGAATTGGTTTAAAAAATAAATATTAATTGCTATTACAAACTACCTAGATAAAATATTTTATTATGCAATATTTAAAAATCTCTATTGGAATATTTCTTGCTTTAGCAGCTAGTAGATTTATCCCTCATCCACCTAACTTTACAAGTTTGATGGCTTTAAGTTTTTATGTACCTGCATTTTTGGGAATTAGATATCTGCCATCTCTAGTTTTAAGTTTCGCAATAACTGACTTGATCATCGGTTTTCATGGGGTCACTTTATTTACCTGGGGAAGTGTTATTTTAATAGGTCTTTTTTCAAAATTTTTTACAAAATCAATTTTAAGTAGAGTTTTCGGATCATTGTTAGGAGCTTGTTTATTTTTTATTATAACAAATTTTGGTGTTTGGATTTTAGGTGCTTATGGATACAGTTTAAATGGTATTATAACTTGTTATTTTTTAGCTTTACCATTTTTTGCCTATAGCATTATTTCAACATTTATTTTTTCAGGAATTATTGAAACTCTTCATAAGTTTAATATCATTAGGTTAATAAAATTTAAACTCAATTAATAAAAAAAACCCTAACATTACTGCTAGGGTTTTAGAAAATAATAAAATTATCATATAAAAAATTTTTTTCAGTGCATAAATCAAGCCAATTGAGCTATTAGTACTGGTCAGCTGCACGCATTACTGCGCTTCCACATCCAGCC